>ERZ1023420.317-NODE-317-length-14385-cov-4.359944_pt1 | contig 14385 bp, 9 predicted proteins | sample MGYA00380512_ERZ1023420 | MGnify/ENA primary metagenome ERZ1023420 (study PRJEB33173, sample SAMEA4830390) | metagenome | study: EMG produced TPA metagenomics assembly of the PRJEB25223 data set... | reverse complement strand
TCAAAATCCCTTTATGAAGCGGCTGAAAAAACCGCATCATTTATGATATGCTTCCCCTTATCAATGATATTGCTAAAAATGGGTTTACTAACTGAGCTCATTTTTAGCAGTATATTAATAACCAACAATTTTTCTCTATCAATGAAATTAATACAATGTAGGTGTGCCATGTGTTTATTTGATTTTGTCATAATTTAAAAATATCATAAATTTAGAACTTATTGTAACGCCGACAAAAACAATTATAAAGTTAAAAATCAATATTATCTATAAGTGAGTAACTAGTGAAAGGTAGTAGAGTCACTATTATTAAAATTAATAATACAGTTAAAAAATTCATTCATATAAACGCCTTTTATTATGGGTTAAAGTTATTTTTTTCTTTAACTTGAATTTTGTCATAGCGTTTTTTTGGAATTGACTTAACTGCATAAGAATTAATGAATTGAGGTGCAGATCACCTCAAATTAATACAGCTTGGATATCATATATGATTAATCATAACCAATAACATTTTTGCTTATTGTTTCAATCATTTTTGGATCAGCTTGCTTCATATCATATTTATAAATTTGATTAAGTCTTGGATTATAAATACCGATATATCGTATATCTTTAAAAATAGATTTTTGAGAAGTTTTACCCATTAAATAATATATAATTAACTGAAGTGTACTATTTTTCTGTGGTTGTTGCTTAGAAACTTTAAAATCCCATAAAGTATCTTCTGTTAAGAAGTCGCCATCTCCACGATCAATCATATCAGTGTAACCACCTTCAAATGTAAAACCCTCTTCGGTAACATCTCCAATTTGTTTAAAAAATGACAGCGAACGTCCAACAAGTTCTTTGATGTGGCTAATTGTAATTGAATTTGGTATTTCAAATTTTGCTGGTAGAACGCCTGCACGTACAACTGTATCGTAATTGACTAATTGAGTAGCATAAATAATTGAGTTGTCATCATTATTCTTAATCTTAGACATCCATAATTCAGCTGTATCCAATTGATCTACAGTTGCAGCTCCGCTCAATGAAATAGCAAATGCTTTTCTTACATCTTGTGTTAAAATAAATCGCGTTAAGTAATCAACGACTAATCCCATAACTTGTGGTGCAATATTTTCTTCCTTACTATCAATCATTTTTTCTGGTGTTAATTGAGTAATTTCAAATGCTTTTCTACTTAAATAACCACCATAAGGCTGTTTAATTTCTTTAATTCTTTGAGTAACACTGACCAAACTAATTCTCCTTTTAATACCAATTAAGTATAGTAGTTTCAAGATAAATTTTTCATTCAGAAACAACTGAGTTTTCGTCATTTAGTTCTGTTTCACTTGTTTCTTTATTTTGTGAACTAGTATTTTCTTGTTGAGAGGTATTATTATTATTTTTGTATTGCAGATTCTCTTCGTGATTATTAATTTCCTCACTGATGTTGCCATCATTTTGAGTGTTATTCTATTTTGTTATAAATTTACCGGTATGTCTATTAACCACAGTATAATATTTACTAGACATATTTATAACACCGAACGACGTTTCAATAAATACTTCATTACTATTGCTTTTGTCTTTGTTATAAATAAGACCCACTTTATCTTGGAAAAATACTTGTAAACTTTAGAAATCTTTTGAATTATAAACGATAAATTTTGCTTCATCTGTTGTAACAGTCGTGTTAGATTTATTGTTTTGTTCATTCAATCTTTTTTCTTCATTAGAATTATCTCCCCTCTATTAATGATTTCGCTAAAAAAATCCTAATCATAATTCTATTTTTTGATAATGGCTTATACTAATATTTAACAATTTGTTTAAATGATACATTCTCACTTACCTACTATCAACTATATAGGTGATAGCATATCTAAACCTCCAATATTGGATAAAGCTAATCTAATTCAACAACTTATTAAAAAATTACTAATCTATATACAAAAGGTTAACATTAACCATTGACAAAAATGAGTGGTTGCTTTATAGTAAGGTTAACATTAACCGAAAGGGGATATTCAAATGGAATTATTTAATTATATTGATAAATTAAGAGGAACTATGACATTAGAGGAAGTACAAGAGTTAATAATTAATATTATAAAAGGTGAAGATATAGAAGAGGAATCTAAAGATAAGATGGCGAAAGCATTAATTCAAAGATTAAAAAATTCTACTTTTTCTGAATTACAAAATACTTACTACAACCTTCAAATAATAAATAAAAATGCTACTTCTAACTACACTGAATCAATTGAATCTTTAGCGTTAGCCATCTTTAAAAAACATAACAAAGGAACTTCACTTTTAGATTTAGGGTCTGGTGAAGGGCATATGTTGTGGAGATCAAGTACTGAGGGACAATTTAAATATTTATGTGGTGAAGAAATTAATACCAAATCTGCTGATACTAGTAAAGTATTACTTTCAAAATCAGACCTAAATATTGAAATTAATAATATTGATTCTACTATGAATTTTTCAAACAAAAATAAGTTTGATTATATTTATTCTGACGCACTCTTTTTGAATGCAGATAACGAAAGACTGAAAAAAATTGAAAAAAATACATCTACAAATTACTTAAAAACAAGAAGTAAATTTTCTGAATGGATATTTACAAACCGTATATTAAATAACCTAAATGATGGTGGTATTGGAGTCATTGTATTAAGAGATGCTGCAATGTTTACAGAAATGGCAAAAGATATTCGAAAAGATTTAATTGAAAATAATGTAGTAAAAGCAGTTATACAACTACCATCTAATTTAATTACCAATACTGCTATATCAACTACTTTATTAGTTTTACAGAAACACAGTGAAGATAACATAGTCTTTGTAAATGCTTCTGACACATATACAAAAAAAGGTAGACTCCAAAAAGTCTTTGAGACTAAAGATATTAAAAGCATTATGAATGGGCTAAGTACAGATACAGAAATTTCTAAAAAAGTTAGTAAAGAAGTAATAAAAAATAATGACTATAATTTATCGCCTGTACGATATTTAGTTAATATTGAAGATCGTCTTCTTAATCCTGTTAAACTGACAGATATCGTAGAAGCTATACGAGGAAAAGATGTATCTAAGAGAAAGCTTGATGATGAACAAAATAAAGATAAAGCAGGTTATTTATTAAATCTTTCTGATTTAAAAGATTTTAAAATTAATATACCTAAGCAAAAAATAAGCCAGGAGATACTTGATGAATATGATAAATATATACTTAAACCGATGGACATTGTGATAAGTACTAGAAGTTCCGAACTTAAAATAGCAATTGTTAATGAAAGTTTAGCTAGGAATAATATCATTATCTCTTCTAATTTTAATATTTTGAGACTGAAAGATAATAAAATTAGTCCTTACTATTTATTTGCATTTTTGACAAGCCAAATAGGTACAGAACAATTTGAACAATTAATGACAGGAACAGTTATTAATGTTATTTCTCAGAAAGCACTACAAGAATATAAGGTTTCTCTATTGGGCCAAGAATCACAAAAAGATATTGCATTCAAAATGGAAGAAGAATTAGTGGAATATTATAGCTACTTGAATAAAATTCAAAGATTCCAAAATAAATTACCACAACTTTTTCATGAGAATGGAGGAGAATAGTTTTGGATAAGTTAAGTATTGAGGAACTAAATCAATTTTTAGATGATTTATTTGATAAATTAAAAGAAGAAGCAAAGTTTTACAATTATCAAGGTGAGTTTGATATTTTCTTATCTCGTTATCAATTGGAGAAAAACGATAACTATAAAGACAACCTATATAATGACAATGCTAAAGTACTTATACTAGGTGTTAGAACTGGTGGATTAAAATCTAAAGATATTAATGGAATATTTAAAAAAGCTGGTTTAAGAGATAAATATAAAATAATTGAGTATGATGATATGACAAATTTTGATGTTTCAATTTTAGAAAATTCAACCCAATATACAGATGTATTTATTGGCGCTGTTCCTCATAAAATGAAAGGTATTGGTGATACTGATAATCCTGTCCAAACATTATTGGAGGGGTCGGAAGTATTATATCCTAAAATTCACAAATTAATGAGTGGAAACGAACTTAAAATAACTAAAACAAACTTAATAAATGCTATTGCAGATTCAATTTTATTAAAACTCTAAATAATTACTAGATTTCAAAAATTATATTTAGAATTAAGGTTTTTCTGCCTATCTTCAAATAATAGTAAAAAGTAATATTAGAAGTTATGGTATTAAGAAAAGCATCCCATAATCGAACTTTTAAATTCTTTAAATATTTGACCATATTGAAATAATAAAATATATAACTAACTATAACTTTTACCGTCTAAAGTTTATACCAAGTATTAAACTGTACTTGTTGAACTGATTTATCATAAACAAAGGAGTCAATATCTTTCAAATTAAGTATTTAACTAATATAAATATGTGTTTTTCATCCAAATTATATTATATAATTTTAGTTCACTTTTTTAAAATTGTGTGTAAAATGTATTGCAAGGCACATTATTTCTAGTAATAGAAAAGGGGGATTCTATTTGAAAACAGAAATCGAATTATTGCAATATTTAGAAAGTAATTCATTTAAAAATATTTTAAAATTTAGTTATGAAGAATTTCTGAATGAAGTTAATAAAGGAAATGTATCAATAAGTAATTACTTATATGGAAAATTGTTTTTTGAAAAAAGCAAAGGAATCAAATTCATCAATAATTTAGGTATTTATTTCCCACATCAAAATATCAATTTATCTATAGATGACTTTAACAGTAAAAATGAAGGGAACAATATAATTGAAAAGAATACTATAGATAATGAAGATGACTTTTTCGATGATATTGAAGATTCTGAAGAATTCAACAATATTAAATCTGTAGATTTAACTACCAAAGTTGACAGTTATGAACTTAATGATATTTACTTCAACAAATTAAAAGAAAATCAACATGATTCAGAAATTATTGCACAAATTATTAATTCTAATCAAAAACTTGTGATGAAAATTGCAAGTCGCTATAGTAATAGCATCTTGGGGTCTATTTTAGATATAGAAGACTTGATCTCAAGCGGTAATTTGGGACTATACAAAGCCATTCAAAAATTTGATATCAGTAAAGGTTATCAATTTTCTACATATGCTACTTGGTGGATTAAACAAAAGATTACTAGAGATATAGCTGATAGAAAGTTAACTATTCGTTTACCCGTACATGTTATGGAAAAATTAAACAAATTAAATCGAATTTATAAAATATATGGTGATATACCTCAAAATGAATTAGTTCAAAAGTGTATAAAAGAATTGAATGTCAGCGAAGAAAAATTATTTGAATTACTTTATATTGATAAACAATTTAATAGAAGTTTATCCTCCTTAGCAAGTTCGACTAATGAAGATGGTAGTTCTCAAATTAGTGATTTTATCAGAAGCGAATCTAGTATTTATGAAGTAGAAGAAAAAACACCAGAAAAATTAATTACTAAGAAAATATTCAGAGATGAGATGGAATCAATATTCAAAGAAATTTTAACAGACAAGCAAATTGATATTTTAAAAAGAAGATCCGGTTGGGAGGGAGAAGTTGAAACATTAGAAGAAATTGGACTTACATATAAAGTAACACGAGAAAGAATAAGACAAATAGAAGCTAAGGCAATGACAAAATTACGTAAAAAATTAGAAAAAAATGGTATACACAGATATCTGGAGGAATTTTAATGGACTTAAATACTTATATCAAAGAAAATGATAAAAAATTGCTTGTTCTTGTTGGATTTTCAGAAGAAGAATTGAATAGCATTGATAATAAATTATTAGATTTACCTGTGAAAAATGGTATCGATGACTATATACATGATACTGATAAAAAAGCTACATCAGAAATAGTTACTCAATTTTTAACTCTTAATAAATGCAGTTGGATTACATATGAAGAATTCTATATATTTAGAAATTTAATTCAATCTCTAATTTCTGAAAATTCAATTAAAATAATTATAAATAATAAATTTATAAATCTTTATCCATTTAATAATTGCATTTCAAATATAGATGTTTTTTATAACAAATTATTCTCAAATGACAACTTAGAACATAAAGCTGATGAAGTTGAAGAAAAAGTAAGTGAGATTTATACAATTATTAAAAACGTTAATAATTCATATTATGTAGGAATTAATACTTCTTTATTCGACGAATACGAACAAGAAAATATTTTAGAGAATACTAAAGAAATCAATGAAATTGAATCGTTTAGCGAAAATACATTCGATTATTATTTAGAATATAACGATAATCCTGAAAATTTAATAAAATTAATTCAATATTTAGATAATCATAAAAACAAAAATATAATATTGACCCTACCTAGCGAAATAGAAAACCACTTCAAAATGTTAGCCAATTTCTATACTGACAATAATTTTATATTTTATAATCCAAAAGTAAATAAAAAAATTATTCCTAAGGAAACTGATTATTTAAAAATATTGAAAGAACACTGGGGCTATGATAGTTTTAGACATTTAGACATTTATACAGACACTCATAGTAAAGAAACTGTAAAAATTAGCCAAGCTCAAGTTATAGATGAAATTGTTGAACAGATGCAAATTTCAAATGAAAAAAGAACACCAAAAGATATATTTATCACATCATCTACGGGTGCTGGTAAATCAATCATGTTCCAAATCCCCTCTTTATATATGAATAATAAAAATGAAAAAAATAAAAAAGTTACTATTGTAATATCACCATTAATCGGTTTAATGAATGATCAAGTTCAAGGTTTAAATAGTAAAAATATACATACTGCAAAAACTATTAACTCTGGCCTTTCACCTATAGAAAAGTCTGCAATTGCAAGAGACGTTAAAGATGGGAAAATTGATATTCTTTATGTTTCCATTGAAACTCTAATTAGCAGAAACGATATACAAAGTTTAATCGGCGACAGAGAAATTGGTCTGTTTGTAGTTGATGAAGCACATACTGTAACTACTTGGGGTAGAACATTTAGAGTTGATTATTGGTTTATGGGAAGTTACCTAAACAAACTAAGAAAGGATTATAATTTCCCTATCGTGACGTTTACAGCTACTGCTATTATTGGTGGCCCCGAAGATATGTATACAGACATCAAAAAATCATTAAATTTAATTTCACCAATCAGATATTTAGGCAAAATAAAAAAGGATAATATTTATTTAAATGTTAAACAAATAGACGAAGAATATAAGAAAAATAATGGAAATGATGCTAAGCAAATTAAAGATAAATTGTTAATTGCTAAAATCGAAAAAAACATTAAGCAAAATAAGAAAATGTTAGTGTATTTTCCAACTGTAGTGAATATCAATCAATTCAAAACAACTTTAGAGGCCTTCCAACCCCATTTATATGAAAAAACTGCTATTTATCATGGACAATTAACTAATGATAATAAGAATACTAACTTCAACGAATTTAAAAACGGAGAAAAACCTATCATTTTAGCGACTAAAGCTTTTGGTATGGGAATAGATATACCAGATATTGAAGATGTATATCATTATGCAATTTCTGGTAATGTATTAGATTATGTCCAAGAGATTGGGAGAGCAGCAAGAAAAGAAAGTCTTAGTGGCAAGGCAAATTTAGATTATATTTCAAATAAAGATTTCAATGATTTTAAAAAATTACGAGCCTTATCATCTATAAAAAAAGGTCAACTATTAAGTATGATTGAAAAAATTAAAACAATTTACAAAAATTCAGGTAACAAACGTTATCTAACTGTAAATATAAATTCATTTGATTATATATTTAACAATAGTGTGGATGACACTGATGATATAGAAAACAGAGTAAAATTAGCATTGTTAACTATTGAAAATGATTTCAAGGCTAAAATGAACTACCCTCCATTTGTAACTAGACCAGGTAGCATAAACAGTAGAGATTATATTTTAGTAAATGAATATGATGAAAAAGTATTTAATAGTAAAGATAATAGAAAATACTTTAATAAACTATATTATTTAGAGAATTCTAATTATAAATGGATATACGAGTTCCAATCAGAAGTATATTGGAAAGACCATTTTCAAAATATATCATTCCCTCAATTTAAATTTAAATTAGGTCAAACAGGTGATGAAATAAAAAGAGATCCTATGATTCAAAAACTAAAATTTGCTTTGAACTATAATGTTACTTTTAAAGGAGATATCGACGAGGATAATATTACTCAAATTCTGAGATCTAAAATCAGAAGAATCGAAGATACATTGCGTGGATTTGCTTCTAAGCAAATATACTTCAGTGAAAATGAATTTGCGCAAAGCTTAATCAATAATGGTGTTGTTGATAGAAAAGAAAGTAAACGAATTGCTTCAGTTATTTTAAACACCCTAATACAAATCAATTCTTTATTAGGATTGAGAGATATAGATGTTGCAACAAATGAAAAATATAAAATATCAAATAATTACGAAGACTTACTAGAAAAATTAGAAGTAACATTATCCCAATTAATTAACGATACTTCTAAAATAGATAATAATAATTCTATAGCATATTTTGTTTTTAAACAGAGTAACTCTGAAAAAATTGAGTATATTAATCTATTGTTAGGCTTTTTAGAATCATTTGATTTACTTAATTTTGAAATGAACGGCGGCTCTACACCTACAATTAATTTAAGAATAAACTCCATTTCTCAATTAGAAAAAGCATTAAACAATCCAAATAAATATCAAAATAAATTATTAAATTCACAATATAAAAACTTTGTCAGAAGTATAGAAATGTTTAAGTACTTATTCAAATTACCTAAGGAAGGTAATGATAATAAAGAACGAATGATAAATTATACAGATACATTTTGGAGAGTCATAGAAGACTACTTCTTTGGTAATGTTCCTATAAAAGTAGAAAATAAAGTTGAATCAGAACTGTTTGGAGAAAAGTAATGTGTTTGAATAAGAATTCAATTTTAAAGATAACAATATAACATATTATATCACTACACTTTTTGGTATATTGAAATAAACAGGAGGAATGATTATGGCAACAATTGGATTTGAAGAAAAGTTATGGCAAGCTGCAGATAAATTACGTGGAAGCATGGATGCAGCAGAATATAAAAATGTAGCATTAGGTATCATATTTTTAAAATATGTATCAGATTCATTTGAAGAGAAGTATTATGAATTGTTAAATGATGAATATGCAGACGAAGAGGATAAAGATGAATATTTAGCAGAGAATATCTTCTGGGTTCCTAAAGAAGCACGTTGGCAATATATTAACGATAATTCAAAGAAACCAGAAATTGGTCAAATTATTGATAAAGCTATGATAGCAATTGAAAGAGAAAATGAGTCTTTAAAAGGCGTATTACCTAAAGATTACGCAAGGCCAGCTTTAGACAAGGAAAAATTAGGAGATATTATTGATCTATTTACTTTCAAAGTCGGAGACTCTGAAAGTAAGAAGCAAGATGTCTTGGGGCGTGTTTATGAATACTTTATCGCGAAATTCGCAAGTGCTGAGGGTAAGAATGCTGGGGAATTTTACACACCAGCTTCAATAGTTAAATTGCTTGTTGAAATGATTGAACCATATCAAGGTAGAATTTATGACCCTTGTTGTGGTTCAGGAGGAATGTTTGTACAAAGTGAACGTTTTGTAGAGCGTCATCAAGGACGTTTAGACAATATTGCTGTTTATGGTCAAGAATCAAATCCAACAACTTGGAAATTAGCAAAAATGAACTTGGCTATTAGAGGTATTGATAGTGACTTAGGAGAACATCATGCAGATACGTTCCATAATGATTTACATAAAGATCTAAAAGCAGATTTTATCCTCGCCAACCCACCTTTCAATGCGAGTGATTGGGGACAAGAAAAATTATTAGATGACTATCGTTGGAAATTTGGTATCCCACCAAAAGGAAATGCCAACTATGCATGGATAGAACATATGATTTCTAAGCTAGCGCCAAGTGGTACAGCAGGATTTGTTTTAGCAAATGGCTCAATGTCTACAAGTGGTAAAGATGAATTAGAAATTCGTAAAAACTTAATCGAACAAGATTTAGTAGAGTGTATTGTAACCTTACCAGGTCAATTATTCTACTCAACACAAATACCAGTTTGTTTATGGTTTATTTCAAAAGATAAAGAAAAGAATGGCAAAAATGAACGTAAAAAAGAAGTCCTCTTTATCGATGCAAGAAATGTTGGAAGTATGGTATCTAGAACACTAAAAGAATTCTCCAATGAAGAAATTAAAGATATAGCAAGTGTATATCATTCATGGCGTGGAACAAATGATAATCAATATGAAGATAAAGCAGGCTTTTGTAAAGTAGCTAAAACTGAAGAAATTAAAGATAACGAATATATCTTAACACCTGGTCGTTACGTTGGTTTAGCAGATGTTGAAGAAGATTCAGAACCATTTGAACAAAAAATGAATCGAATTACAGAAGATTTAAGTGAGCAATTTGCTAAATCAAAAGAACTCGAGGACCAAATCCGAAAATCATTGGAGGGGTTAGGTTATGGAGTATAATGTACAATTAAATAAATTATCTACGTATATATATAGAGGGAAACAACCTAAATATGCGACTGAAGGTATACCTGTTATAAACCAAAAAGCTATTCAATGGGACACTTTTGATAAATCCGTATTAAAATACCATGATGAAAATAAAAAAGTAGATAAAAGACATTTTATTAAAAAGAATGATGTTTTGATTAATTCAACAGGTACTGGAACAGTGGGCAGAGTTTATCATATTAACTATGAACCTGATTTAATGTTTGCAGATTCTCATATAACTATTGTAAGGACTAACGAAGAATTACTAATGAGTAGATTTTTATATTATCAAATGAGAACAACTCAATTTCAAGCGATGATTTTAAACGAATTTTTAGCGGGATCTACTGGTCAAGTTGAGTTTAATAAATCTATGATTGAAAAATTACCTATAAATGTTCCTTCAATTTCTTATCAATATAAAGTTGTGAATATCTTAAGTAAATTAGATAAAAAAATTGAAACCAATAAAAAAATCATAGCAAACCTTGAAGAACTTTCACAAACACTATTCAAACGTTGGTTCGTTGATTTTGAATTCCCTGATGAAAATGGTAATCCATACAAATCAAGCGGTGGAGAGATGATTGATAGTGAATTAGGGAAGATACCTAAGAATTGGAAAGTTGACGAAATAGGAAATTATATAAAAATTAAAAGTGGTAAAAGACCTAAAAATAAAGTTGATAGCAAAGATTCAGAAAATGTGGTGCCAGTAATAGGTGCTAGTAAAATAATGGGTTATACCAATGATTATATATATAATGAAAAAATCATTATAATTGGAAGGGTAGGAACTCATGGTGTAATCCAAAGATTTTCTACAAGGACATGGCCATCAGATAATACCTTTGTAATAACAAGTGATTTTGAAAGTATTATATATCAATTACTTAAAAAAATAGACTATGTATCATTGAATAGAGGTTCTACACAACCACTTTTATCTCAAAAAGATATTAAGAATACCAAAGTAGCAATGCCAACCAATGAAACTTTGCTATCAACATACCAAAAAGAAAATAATCATGTTTTAAAAATAATGGATCAAAAAAATATAGAAAATCAAAAATTAACACAATTAAGAGACATGTTACTACCAAAATTAATGTCGGGTGAAATTGAGATGCCTGATGATATCGAGGTGAATGAAGATGAGCTTTCAATTTAGTGAGGACGATTTAGAACAAGTTGCACTTGAATGGTTTGAAGAACTTGGTTATACAGTTAAAAAAGGTCGAGAAATTAGTGAAACAGGTATTACGCCTGAACGAGAGAGTGATAAGGATGTTGTGCTTGATAATCGTTTAGAAGCGGCTTTGAAACGTATTAATCCTGAATTACATAATAATGCGATTCAACAGGCTATTCATGAGATTTCTATAGAAAAATCACCTAATTTATTAGAGAATAATCGTACTTTTCACGAAATGATAACAAATGGTATTGAAGTTGAACATTACAATGACGATGGTGAAACGATTAATGATTTAGTCTATGTGTTTGATTTTAATAACCCAGGAAATAATGATTTCTTGGCTGTTAATCAATTGATTGTAGTGAATGGTGATTATAATAAACGTCCAGACATTGTTTTGTTTATTAATGGGTTACCTGTTGTTGTCATTGAACTTAAAAGTTCTACTAATGAATCTGTGGGTGTTGTTGATGGTTACCATCAATTAGAAACTTATAAAATGAGAATACCACAATTATTTAATCACAATGCTGTATTGGTGACCAGTGACGGTATTAATACAAAAACGGGTTCTATGACTGCGGATTATGATCGTTTTATGACGTGGCGTACAAAAGATGGTAAGGCCGAGGCTTCATCTACAATGGCAAGTTTAGATGTCTTGATACATGGTATGTTAAATAAGGAAGTTTTATTAGATTTAATACGTCATTTTATATTATTCCAAGATGATGGCAAAGGACATATTGTCAAAATCTTAGCTGCTTATCATCAGTACTATGCTGTGAATAAAGCTATCGATCGTGCTATGGAAGCAACTTCTGAGCATGGTGATGGTAAAGGTGGCGTAATATGGCATACACAAGGGTCTGGTAAGAGTTTAACAATGGTCTTCTTCTCAGGGAAGTTGATACAAACATTAAATAACCCTACTTTAGTAGTGGTAACAGACCGTAATGACTTAGACAATCAATTATTTGGTACATTTGTAAAATCTAAAGGACGTTCAGGTAAAGGGTTATTAAGACAAACACCTAAACAAGCAAATTCTCGTAAAGAGTTGAAAGACCTATTATCAGTTGAATCTGGTGGTATTGTATTTACAACGATGCAAAAATTCGAACCAGAAGAAGGCAAAGTTACTATGGATGCTTTAACTGAACGCAAAAATGTCATTGTTATGGCTGATGAAGCACATCGTACACAATATGGTTTTAGTGCAACTTACGATGAAAAAGGTGAAGGCGTTAAATATGGGTATGCAAAATATTTAAGAGATGCTTTACCTAATGCTTCATTTGTTGGATTCACAGGAACACCAGTATCGTCTACAGATAAAAATACACAGATGGTATTTGGAAATTACATTGATGTGTATGATATGACACAAGCTGTTGAAGATGGTAGTACTGTTAAGATTTATTATGAGAGTCGAATCATACCATTAAATTTACCAACAGATTTAGATATTGATGCAGCTTATGATGATATTACTTCTGGACAGGAAGACGATGTCAAAACACGATTAAAATCTAAATGGTCTCGAATAGAAGCATTATCAGGATCAGAACAGCGCATTCATGCTTTAGCAACTGATATTATCAATCACTTTGAAACAAGACAAAAAGCGATGAAAGGTAAAGGCATGATTGTCACAATGAGTCGCCGTATAGCGGTTGATTTATATGATGAAATTGTAAGGTTAAAACCTGAATGGCATTCAGATGATGATAACGAAGGTGTTATCAAAGTTGTGATGACAGGTTCCTCAAGCGACCCTAAAAACTTCCAGAGACACATTGGTCCTAAAAAAAGAAGAAACTTACTGGAAAGCCGTATGAAAGATGTTGAAGATGAACTACAACTCGTTATCGTGAGAGATATGTGGTTAACAGGTTTTGATGTACCCTCTATGCACACGATGTATATCGATAAGCCTATGCAAGGTCATAACTTAATGCAAGCCATTGCACGTGTGAATAGAGTGTTTAAAGACAAACCTGGTGGCTTAATTGTGGACTATGTAGGTATCGCTGAAAGTCTTAAAGAAGCTTTAAAAGAGTATACAGATTCTGATAAAGATCAAACGGGTGTGGATACAGATAAAGCTTTAGAAATTATGTTAATGAAATACGATGTTATTCAAGATATGTTATATAATCATGATTATTCTGACTTCGAATCAGATAAAAAATCTGATCGATATAATGTCATCTCAAGCACGATGGATTATGTAATTGGCTTAGGCGAAGAAGAAAGACAAAGATTTGTGAATACAGTCACTGAACTTGGCAAAGCTTTCGCTTTATGTGCAACAGAAGAAGCAGCTCAAGAATTAAATAGTGAAATTGCGTTCTTAAAAGCCGTTAAAGCAGGAATCGTTAAACTTTTAGCTCCTTCAACTGATGGTGGTGGTCCTTATAAATCTCCCGCTGAAGTTGAAGCTGAAATTAATCAGTTGATATCAAAATCCGTTGTAACTGAAGAAGTTGTAGATATATATCAAACACTCGGTTTAGAAAACCCAGATATCTCTATTTTATCTGAAGAATTATTAAAAAATGTAGAAGAATAAAAAAAGAAA
>ERZ1023420.312-NODE-312-length-14654-cov-33.232413_pt1 | contig 14654 bp, 11 predicted proteins | sample MGYA00380512_ERZ1023420 | MGnify/ENA primary metagenome ERZ1023420 (study PRJEB33173, sample SAMEA4830390) | metagenome | study: EMG produced TPA metagenomics assembly of the PRJEB25223 data set... | reverse complement strand
AACTTTTTTTGATTTCCGTTTCTTTACTATCGTCTTTATTCATAAATCCACATCCGCCAATAAAAACCGTTATTAATAAAAAACTTACGCATAAAAGTAACTTTTTCGAATGTTTCATATATTCACATCTTTATATTTATCGTATATTTGTAAACACCATATAAATCAAATTCTTAAACTTCTTCATATTACTCTTTCATATTACCAAACAATAAATACATAAGATGTAATTCAAATTTAATTTTTCACTTTATAATTAATAAATGAAACCGCATCACTTACGATATGCTACTGTGTATCAGATAGTGATGCAATTTTTTAATTATCCATTCCATATATTAAAACAAAACGACTTCCAGAATTAAATTTTGACATTTAAAAAATTTAAAATAGCAAAGCGTATTTACCATTGTAAATTGCTTTGCTATTTAAGTAATTCGTCCTTCGTACTTAATCATGATTTACAAACAATTATTAACCATTACCTATCAAAGTGAATATGATAACACTTACAATAAAAATAGAACATTCTTCACTTTACGGTGAAGAATGCACTCAATTTAATTTTTTCAAGATATATTGTACAATTCAAAATGATGGAGGTATTTTATTTATGAAAAAATATATAATCATTGTGGCACTTTTAACATCTTTTTTACTAGGAGCTTGCACACTTAACATTGAGCGTGACGGTGAAAATAATGAAAAAAATAAACAACAAGAAAATACTAATACGGATTCAAATAATACAAGTTCGAATGAATCAGATAATTCTAAACAATCATCTCAAGAAAACACTGTAAATCAAGCAGAACAAAATCAACTAGCAGATAATAATACAAGTTCACAACAAGATCGACAAATAATAACAGAAAATGAAGCTATCCAAAAAGTAAAAGAGAAGTTCCCTTCTATACAAACAGAAAATGTCTATCGTATAGATACTACTAGAACTGACAATAATGTTTATGCTATCAAATTTATTTCGCAAGATGCGGAAGGTTATCCAATGAAAGCTTCTGTAACTATTGATAAGCGAACTGGAGAGTTTATTGATTATATTGATGATAGAAGCGATGAAGATAAAGAGCGTCATGTTCAACATGCTAAAGAAAGTCCCCTATATAAAGGGTCATACGAAACTTTCAGAAAAGACTTTAGTCATAAAATAGATTAATGAAGTATATCTATTTAATATATTTTGAACTATCATCCTTTTTACAGCATATGAAAATCAAAAATATAGTATGAAATTACAAAATCAGAGGATACATCATATAATGACACAATATAAAACACACCTTAAAAAAGATAAAACTCCAAAAAAAGCTACTAAAATGAGAACGAGTCAAGCTAAAATTTTAAAACCTAAAGATTATTAATATAAAAGCATCTCTCACCACAAAAGTGAGGATGCTCTGTTGTAATTTTTTGAAGATGTAACGATAAGATAAAACAAAATAATTTTTTATTATATTACCATATTCATTTAAACACTATTTTGTTTCTTAGTATAAAGGAGATAACTTTTACAGTTATTGATAACTAATAAACAAAATATAATTATTTAATTACTTTTTATGTTTATACAAAACATTCATGACTACAATGAATAAAGGTGCTACCACTAATATTGATATTGTATATATATCAATATTAATTTTACTGATTACTCGCCATAAGCTCTGCTTGCTCTACGACTTGCTCTACAGCCATTTTTTGTAAATCTGGTGGATAGCCATATTTTTTAAGCAATCGTCTAACAGCTACGCGCATTTTAGCTTTTGCGCTATCACGTTTAGACCAATCAACCCCCATGTTTTCTTTCACTGTTTTAGTTAATTCATGAGCAATTGCACGAAGTTCTTTATCTCCCATGGCTTCTTTCGCCGTTTCATGTGAAGCTAAAGCATCATAAAATGCGATTTCATCTGAATTTAACCCTAATTCACTTCCTCGTTGTTGTTCTTGTTTAATATCTTTTGCAAGTTGAATGAGTTCTTCAATCACTTTTGACGCTTCAATAGATCGACTATTATATTGATTAATCGAATTTCCTAACATCTCAGAGAAACGTTTTGAAACAGTGGCATTCGTTTTCATTAATGATTTGACTTGTCCTTTGAGTAATCGATTTAGTAATTCTACCGCCACATTTTTTTGTTTCAATCCTTCGACATCTTTTAAGAATTCATCTGATAGGATTGATAAATCAGGTTGTTCAAGACCTAGCGTTTGATAAACGTCAATAACATCTTCAGTCACAACAGATTGTGACACAAGTTGATTAATCTCTGCTTCAACTTCTGCAGGCGTTTTACGTGTTTTTCCTTCTTTTGGCGGTTGTAACAATTTAACAAGTCCTGCTTTAACCGCTTTAAAGAAGGCAATTTCATCGTTGAGCTCTTGGGCTGTAGATTCAGTCGCACAAAGAGCAAAGGCTTTACCTAACTCTGTGACCGTTTTAATAAAACGTTGACGTTCATCTTCACCTAAACCAATCACATAATCCATCGTATTCGATATTGTATAATAACGTTCCGATTTTTTATCTGAATTAAATTTAGAATAATCAAGATTATATAACATATCTTGAATCACATCATACTTCAATAACATCAATTCAACCGCTTTATCTGTATCTATTGCCGTTTGAGCTTGATCAGATTCTGTATATTCTTTGAGTGCTTCTTTTAAACTTTCGGCGATACCCACATAATCGACAATTAATCCACCCGGCTTATCTTTAAATACTCGATTGACACGAGCAATCGCTTGCATTAAATTATGACCTTTCATCGGTTTATCGATATACATGGTATGCATGGAAGGTACATCAAATCCTGTGAGCCACATATCTCGAACAATCACAAGTTGTAATTCATCATTCACATCTTTCATACGTTTTTCTAATAAATTACGACGTTTTTTTGGACCAATATGTCTTTGGAAAGAAGTTGGGTCACTAGATGAACCTGTCATCACTACTTTGATGACCCCTTTATCATCATCATCTGAATGCCACTCTGGTTTTAGACGAACGATTTCATCGTATAAATCAACAGCAATTCGACGACTCATGGTCACAATCATTCCTTTACCTTTCATCGCTTGTTGACGTGTTTCAAAATGTTGGATGATATCTTTCGCTAAGGCTTCTACACGAGGTTTTGCACCTGCAAGTGCTTCAATTCGTGACCATTTTGATTTTAAACGCTGTTTTACATCCTCTTCTTGATCTTCTGTAATGTCATTATATGCTTCATCTAAATCTAAATTTTGAGGTAAGTTTAATGGAATTACACGACTTTCATAGTAAATTTTAACCGTACTTCCATCAGCTACGGCTTGTGTCATATCATAAACATCGATATAGTTTCCGAAAACCATTTGTGTATTTTTATCCGTTGAAGCTACGGGTGTCCCCGTAAATCCAACGAATGTTGCATTCGGTAAAGCATCTCTTAAATATTTAGCATAACCATATTTAATGCCTTCGCCTTTATCATCATACTTTGCATTAAAGCCATATTGTGTACGATGTGCTTCATCTGCCATGACAATCACATTTTTACGTTCTGTTAGGGCAGCCATGGTCGTTTCATTTTGTTCAGGTTCAAATTTTTGCATTGTTGTAAATACAATACCACCCGACTCAACAGATAATAACGATTTTAATTCTTTACGTGTTTCAGCTTGTTTTGGTGTTTGTCTTAATAATCCTTTACCAGAGCGACCTTTTGATTTAACAAACGTACTGTATAGTTGGTTATCTAAATCATTACGATCTGTTACGACAACTAAGGTAGGATTATTAAGCATTTGAATTAATTTTCCAGAGAAAAAGACCATGGTTAAACTTTTACCAGACCCTTGGGTATGCCAAATGACGCCGCCTTTACCATCACCTTGCCCAGATGAAGCTAATAAAACTCTATCAACGGCTTTATTAACGGCATAGTATTGATGATACGCTGCTAGAATTTTACTGCTATGTCCTTTATCATCATCTTGGAATAATACAAAATATCGAATTAAATCAAGTAAGGTTTCTGGATTTAACATCCCATGAATCAGTACGTCTAAGCTAGCTAAATTTGACGAAGATTCTGTTTCTCCATCTTTAGAACGCCAAGTCATAAAACGATCATAGTTCGCAGTTAGTGAACCGGCTTTAGTATTAATGCCATCACTTGTAACAAGCACTTCATTAAACGTAAATAATTGTGGAATACGCATCTTATACGTTTCTAATTGATGATAACCATCTTCGACGCCCACGGTTTCATTCGTTGAATTTTTAAGTTCAATTACAACGATAGGCAAGCCATTGATAAAGAGTACAATATCGGGACGTTTTGTATAGTCTCCGTTAACGACCGTGAATTGATTGACTGCTAAAAAATCATTGTTTTGTGGATGTTCAAAATCAACGATTTTAACAATTTTTACAATCGATTGTCCTTCGTTATCATAATCTTCAACTTCAATACCATTGATCAAATTTTCATGAAAGGTAAGGTTATTTTCTAAAAGATTGGGTGACTTCTCTAAAGTTAGTTCATGTATCGCTTTTTCAATAAAACGAGGATGGATATCTGAGTTGATTTTTCTTAATGCTTTCTCTAAACGTTCATGAAGGACAACGTCTTTATCACTTTTACGTTCTGGCGTTAGACCTGTCATACTAATCTCATTACCTTTTTTATAGTCATAGCCTAGTGATTGTAACCATTCTAATGCGACTTGTTCTAAATCATCTTCATTAAATTGAAAGTTCATCCGTATTCACCTCAATATCATCAGATATTTCTAGTTCTCCAGACATTAATTTAGGGAGTAATGTGTCTCGTAGCTCCTGTAACTTTAAATTAGATAAAGTTAAAGATTTTATGAGAGAAGTATTTGAGTTCACAGAAGATTCATAATGATTCAAGACTTTTAAGCTAGGAACTAATAATTTGAGGTCTTCAATTATTTTTTTATTTAAATTTTGTTGTGCAGATCCACTGGATAAAGTTTTGATATAATTTGCATTATAGACAAAATAATTGTAAATAAAATCGGGATATTCACTTTCTATTGTGCAACATGCCTGGTTAGTTGCCATTTTACATCCTAAATAGGCAATCTGTCCTGCTGTAGCTCCGTACATTGCTATCACTGTAGAATTTTCATTAATTATTTTCGCTGAACTTTTTAATAATCCTAAATCAGTTATATTTTCTTCAGTTGTGACAATCATTTTTTCTTTAACTTCTTTAGTTTTCAGCCACATAATCTCACCGTACTCCCAATAATCTTTGACTTTTCTGCTTGGCGTTCCGCCACTGCTAATTTTTTTTGTAAATTCTTTTAACTTATTTACTTTCCAATTCTTAGGCATTTCACCTAATTCACTATTAATCATTTCTCCGCCACTAGATTTATAAGGATTACCATCTTCATCTGGAAATTCAAAATCTACAAACCAGCGTTTGAATAGTGTTTGCGACAGTTTTTCAAGGTTTGCTATGATTTTATTATTAATTTCTATCTTATTATCTAAAAATTTCCCTAGATTACTTATAAAGTTTTGATATTTTACATTTTTTGGAACTTGTATTTCAAATTCCATAATAGCTTCTTTATCTCCACGTGGCATTTTTGTTCCCTTAGAAGTCTGAGTCATATATTGAAAGAATTTATCTTGTGATAAATAATAATATAAGTAATCATTAGAGATTTTTTCATTACTAGAAGTAATATTTAATACATCGTTAGAAATACCACCAATATTATCAGCTTGCCAGATCTTTTTAAAATAAGGTCTTATATTAGAAACTAATATATCAGTTTCAGTATATTTTTTTACGGTTTTACTACTAGGTAACTTATTTGCTTTTTGTTTTCCTTGCTTATTGGGTAATAAATTTTCAGTAGATATATAATTCGAAGTAGTTAATTGATTAGTGTTAATTCTCTCATTTTTATATTTAGCTAATTCTTTTAAACGATATTTATTAAACTCCATAACCTAATTCCTCCAATGATTTGCGAATTTGGTCTTCAAGTTCTTTTGATTTTGCAAATTGTTCACTTAATTCAGCAGTAATACGTTCAATTTTTTGTTCAAATGGTTCTTCATCTTCTTCAACGTCAGCTAAACCTACGTAGCGTCCAGGTGTTAAAATGTATTCATTATTTTTAACTTCTTCTAAATGAGCTACTTTACAAAAACCCGCTATATCTTCATATGTTTTATCATTCGTCCCTCTCCAAGCATGGTAAGTTTGTGCTACTTTTTGAATATCTTCATCTGAAAATTCTTTTAATTTTCTAGATACCATATGACCAATTTCACGGGCATCAATGAATAATACTTCATTTTTACGTTCTTTTTTACCATTTTGACTTTTATTATTAGTAATAAACCATAGACATACTGGAATTGGGGTGGAATAAAAGAGTTGACCAGGTAAAGTAATGATGCATTCTAATAAGTCTTGTTCAATGAGATTTTTACGAATTTCTAATTCATCTTTATTACTTGTTGACATTGATCCATTAGCTAAGACAAATCCTGCTGTACCGTTGGGTGTTAATTTTGAAATCATATGTTCAATCCATGCATAGTTGGCATTACCTTCTGGCGGAATACCAAATTGCCAACGGTAATCATCAAGTAATCGTTCTTGTCCCCAATCACTTGCGTTAAAAGGGGGATTGGCTAATATATAATCTACTTTTAATCCTTTATGTAAATCATTATGAAATGTATCGGCATTACGTTCACCTAAATCATTATCAATTCCACGAATAGCTAAATTCATTTTGGCTAATTTCCAAGTGGTAGGATTAGACTCTTGTCCGTAAATTGCAATATCATCTAATCGACCTTGATGTTTTTCAACGAAGCGCTCACTTTGTACAAACATCCCACCTGAACCACAACATGGATCGTAGATACGACCTTTATAAGGTTCAATCATCTCAACCAATAACTTTACAATTGATGATGGCGTATAGAATTCTCCAGCATTTTTACCTTCAGCACTCGCAAATTTAGCAATAAAGTACTCATATACTCTGCCTAATACATCTTGCTTACGACTTTCAGTATCGCCAACTTTAAATGTAAATAAATCAATAATATCGCCTAATTTTTCTTTATCTAACGCAGGACGCGCATATTCTTTTGGTAACACACCTTTTAATGATTCATTTTCATTTTCAATTGCAATCATGGCTTTATCAATAATTTGTCCAATTTCTGGTTTTTTCGCATTGTCGTTGATATATTGCCATCTTGCTTTTTTTGGAACCCAAAAAATATTTTCTGCTAAATATTCATCTTGATCCTCTTCGTCAGCATAAGGATCTTGCTTCAATTCTTCATACTTTTCTTCAAAAGAATCTGATACATATTTTAAAAAGATTAAACCTAATGCTACGTTTTTATACTCAGCAGCATCCATACTTCCTCTTAATTTATCGGCAGCTTGCCATAATTTTTCTTCAAAACCTATAGTTGCCATTAATAACACCTCTTTAGATATTTCTATTCAAATATATCAAATATTCTATGTTAATGTGTAATTTTTAAGAATTCTGAAATTATTATAGACAATTTAAAATTTATAGATTATTATTTGAATCAACAAGAAACAGAGATTATTTAATTAATATTTTTGAATTATTGTCATTAATCTCTGCAAAGCTCTAAAATTAGATAATATTAAAGGAGATAGAGTTAATGTTAAAGTGGGGATTATTAATTATTTTAATAGGACTAGTTGTTACTTATGTAAAAAAATCAGAAGAAGGTAAACCCATCAAAAAATTAGGTGGAATAACCTTAGCTATTGGAATAACCCTTATAATAATGATTATAAATTCTCCTGAAAAATCCGAATCAAATAAAAATATTTCCAAAGTTAAAGACAACGAACATTCGGAGGAATTTGCACTTAAAGTAGAAGAAGTTTTAGAAGAAGATGCAGAAAAAAATATCGATTATATAGAGAGATTAAATGGGAATGGAACAATTACTGAAGAAGATGCTCAGTCACAAAAAGATGACGTTAGAGAAGAAGTGTATGATCAAATAAAAAAAGCTGAAAATGACTCAGACTTTGAAAGACTAGCAGAAAAATATGATAATGAAGAACTATCAAACGCTGAATTTGTTGATTTTATCAGACCTTATTTAGAAAAAGTAGAATCATCTGTATCAGGTTAACATTACAAATACTAATCCATAAGTGCATGTTGAATTAGATTATTTTAATTTCTTAATTATTTAATTCTCTTACTCATTACAAATTATGTGACAAGTTAGCTCATCACTGTAACCATGTGCCATTAGCTAATATAATAGGTATATCAATATATTTTATTGTTACAGCATATTAATTCGGTCAGTATGCAACGTTGCTCTAAGCGTCTACTGGACTTGTAATGGTAACACTTCAAATGTTAAACATGCGCTACTCACACTGGTTACGTTTCGTATGGCCTTTTTTCATGTTTGTCTTAATATTTGCCGGAGGATTGTTGGTTACACAAATTTTAATCTATTCTTAATTTTTTTCTTTTATCAGGTTAGTCTAAATTAATAGTCTAACCTGTTTTAATTATTTAATTGAAAACTAATTTTTAATCTATCTCTAATTAATTTATCCTTTTTATGCATTAAATTCATCATTCTTAATTCGTTTATATATTGATTATATACTGTTAGAAATCCGTTGTTAACAAAACATGAAAATCCATAACTATATTAGTGCGATTTTTCAAATATTACCTCGTACTCGTAGTTTGTCTCAATCATTAAACCAAAAACTATCTAAAAACATCATAATATCTTAATACTTTATACTCTCTATAATAAAATCTAAAAATTTATTTTAAAATCATTTCATTAATATATTTTTCATACATCTCAATATTTCTTTGTATATTATACTTTCCTTCTCTTATATTAAAAATTCTAATATCTCTATCTTTTTCTAACAATTCTTTAATTTTAGAAGCTTTAACTTTTGATAATTTTTTAAATATATTATTTTCCCTATATACATGTAACTTTCCTTCATGTGCTAGCATCCTACTTATTGAATAATTATTTATCACATTACTCAAGCCTTTATCTGCTGTGAAAATTGAATGTAAAAAAACCTCTTTTCTATTGGTGTTTCTTAGAGCGATTTGATCTTCTGAGGTTCTAATATGAAATAAATCCCAAGCTATCCCCTTTAATTTACTCAATAAATTTTTACTATTCAAATTGGTAGATTTAAATATATTGTTTACATCATTATTTATGTAATCAAAAATAACACTTAACTCTAACTCTGAATATGCTAATTTATTTTCAGTTTCTTCAATAAAATTTTCAACCAAGTAAACAATTTTATTTTCCGCTGATTTTTTACTACTATTTTTTACGAAAAATGCCATTAAAACTAATAAATAAATTGCTTGAAGATGAAATATATTAGAGTCTTGCATATTCATCATATGGTAGTATCTATCATCTGTGTCTAAAATATCTTCTAAATCATTAAAATATCTTGAGAAATTTCGATTTTCAAAATCAAATTCGCTTATCCTATCAAGGATAGAAAATGATAGTAATGTTTCATATGATTTCACTTTATTTATCCTGTGAATATTATTTCCATTTTCTAATAGATTTAGATGAAGATTTTCTTGATTATTATAATCATAATTTAATATTTCACTTCAAAAAGAGACCATCTTACTATCCTTTACATCAAGTGTTTAAAGATTTTTATATTTATTACTTTAAAGGTTTCAATGATTTAAGAACATTAGCAAATTACACTCGAATTTTAATAAAGGAGGAAATGTACAACAGTTATACTAGAAACAAGTGCTTTGATATATTTGAATTTAATGATTATTTACATACTAAAATTAACAACTTTAATTTCAAAGATATAAAGTCTAATAGTAGTAAAGATAATACTTCTCAATCCCTAAGTATTTATCAGGATAAGCTATTTACGAGTTTAAATCATATACATTCTAAGAGCACATTTTCATGATTTGATGACATTAATTTTTTAAACATCTATAAATCAAAACTAATAAGTAGTCGTAAATAAAAAATTTCAATATTTTTAATTAATAGGCTGATAATTGATTTCTTAGTAAACACTCATTAAAATTTCACATTAATCTATTAGTAATTCTAAAGTGCAAACGCTCTTGCAATATTGTGTTTGTGCTATTTTTTTATTTACTAAAATTTCAAATGTGAGAATTTAAATAGGAAGATCATTCCTTAAAAGTCGCAGGCGTGTTCTCTTATGCTGCCAATGAAGAACGTAATGAAGGAGAAGTTGATGAGGCACATTCTAGAGGAAAATTGGAAGAGGTCATCAAAAATTATAATGATAACTTTGGCACAAATTTCTCGTATCTAAAAAAGATAAATACACTTCAGATTCATCATCTCGTTTCAAAGGCATTTTATCACGTAATATACGCGCGCTTTCACAAAAATCCCTTTACCATTAATCATAGTTGACAAGCGTTGAAACTCTTTATCTGTTAAAGGGTCATCATTTAATTTATCGACGTGACGTTCATTTAAAATAGAACGGAAATTCACTTTGGTATACCATAACATCCCCCTGAACTTATTTTGTCTATTTATGATCAATAATTATATCGTATGATTGTATTTCCATGAATATCTTATTAATAATTATAACATTTAAATTGTTATGGAAATACAGACAAACAAATTAATCATTTGTTATTGTAGTGTTTTTATATTAATATTATTAATTATAGTATATTTTTATTTTATTGTATTTTACAACACCTTATTTTTTGGTAGCATTGAAGGTAAAACTTACATAAGGGAGATGTATTTAATGAAATTTAGAAAGTTAGGTATGTTAACTTTGTCTTCTTTTATTATTTTAAGTGCCTGCGGTCAAAATACGGAAGATAATCATAAAAAAGACAATAATAAAACACATGAAAAGGATAAAAAATCAGATCAAACTGAAAATCAATCAAATGATGAAATGGCAGAAAACAATCAAAATACAAAGAATCAATCTCAAGGTGAGTCTAATGCTGCAAAAACAACATATGAAACTAATAGCCAAAATAGTCAACCTATAACAATTGATGAAGCAAAATCTATCGCTTTTAACTCCGAAGACATACTCAATTTCACTCAAAATAAAGATGAACTGATTTACAATAAAGATAAAAGTAATAATGATGAAATTTTTATTGAAACACCTTTTGGTGGGATAAACGAATCCGTCAAGCACCACGCAATTATAGATAGAAATACAGGGAAAATTATCAAAACGGGTGGTGCTATTACCTCTCCAGATGGACCTATAAAAGCTAAAAACGGTTATATAAACAAAGATATCTATAATTCAACTACTGATTTTTACAATACTTACGTATACAAAAAAGGAATGCCTGAGTTTGAAACTGCTACTTCTGATGTTCCAGAACAAAAATATAAAGAACTTTCAAACATAGTTGGTAATTATTGGCAAAAAGAACAAGGATATGACAATAAGTCAAATCAATCAACATCAAATAACAACCAGTCTCAAAATGAAAAAGAAAATAATCAAACAGATAATGATAGTAAACAATCAAGGAATGAAAATACAAAAAATGAACAAAACCGAGACAATATTAAAGAAGATAATAACAAATCAAATCAAAAACAAAATAATGAAGAACAGCAAGAAAATAGTAACGAGGAAGCTTCGCAAAATGAGGAACGTGAGGATCCAAATCAACAAATAGAACAACCATCTAGCGAAGATAAGCAAAATCCAGATGCAGCACAAGAAAATAATAACCAAAACAATGATGAAAATACTGATGGTAACAACTATGAAAATGAACAATCTCAAGATGTAGAATCAAAAAGTTCAGAAAATGACAAAAAAACTTCAAATGCTTCATAAATATAAAAATATTATTATCAAAAGGAGTCTTTAATTGGTTAGTGTTACACAAAGAATTTCACAAATTAAACAACCCCGTGGTGGGTATTTAAACAGAAAATCATTTGAAGTTAAGCAACTAGAACCAAAAACATTTATAGATACAAAATATGAAAATATAGCACCTCAAACAATTGGTTTAGTCGTAGACTACCTTACTCGTATGGTTATAAATCAAGATAAAGAAAAATCATTTGCTATATCGTTAACTGGCGCAAAATTAGCTGGGGAATTACAAACAGCCGAATCATTGTTAAAAGAAATTAATGATAATGACGACCTATCTATTATTAAAGCATGTCAATTGGTAAATTACGATATGGTATATAGAGTAGGAAGCATGCCTAAAGAATTTAAAATCCCAGATCAAGACACATTAATAATATAAAATCACTTATAAACAGAAGTTTTTCATTTTTTAATCAAATTGGTGAAGTTAAAATGGATGGTTTCACATTTGAGGGTGCTTATACAAGCATTATTGATACTGGAGATGGTGACTTTCTAACTGAAGATACTTTGTGGGATTTTAAAGTTTCAAAACAACTACCACAGAAAAACAATACGCTTCAATTAGTGATATATTATTTAATGGGTAAGGCATCTCAAAAGCCTACCTTTGAGAATATACGTTACATTGGTATTTATAATCCAAGATTCAACCAAATTTATAAATATGATATGACACAGGCAGATTCAGAAATGATTGAAACAATCCAAAAACGTGTTATTGGATACGATTAATATAAATATATGAAACATTTTAAGGGATGGTGTATTTGAAAATAAAAAAACAATAACTAGTTTAGCAGTAGCTACATTGTTGTTATCAGCTTCAGGTGTTGTTAAAGCAGCTGAAAATAAAGAAGATTGGGATGAACCTGTTTTTATTAAAGGCGCTGACTTAGAAGGGCAAGATTTACAACAAACTGAGAATGATCTAGGCGTTGATGATAACTATGAAACTTATAATGTTAACGTCAATGATGTGAGTAATTATATCCCAAACAGCAGTAATCTAAGTTATATTTATTCAAGTGCAACAATTGAACATAAAAAATGGGGTAAAGGTGTTGATGTGAAAATTGATACACCAGATAAAATTACAAAAGTGACATCTGAACAATATCAAAATGCTGCAATTACGGGAAGAATTAAAAATGCAGAAATACATATAGCTTCTGTAGAACCAGTAACGGGTGAAGGTGCTTTAGCAGGTATTTATAAAGCATATGAAGAAAAAGGTAACGATCTAAATACTGAAGATATTCAAAATTCAAACCAAGAAATGAATGACTTAGGTACAATTTCGGAAGAAAATAAAGGTAAAGATGGGTATTCAGATGAAACTTTAAATGCTTCTATAGCAGATATTAAAGAACAACTTGCAGATATTAAACAAAATCAAGATAAACAAATCACACAACAACAAGTTGAAGACACTGTTAATAAAGTCCTCGATGAGCGTGGGTTATCAGTGATATTATCAGATAATCAAATTCAAATGATTAATAATAATATGATTAATGTGGCAAACTCTAATGCCCTAACTTCCGATCCTAAAGCATTTAAACAAAATGCCAAAGATGTATTAAAAAATATTGAAAAAAACTCAGATGATTTATTGAATAAAGCAAAGGATAAAGCCAAAGATTTGAATACAGAAGAAACTAGAAATCTCCTTCAACGCATATGGGACGGTATTTTGGAAATTATTCAATCGATCATTCAATTTTTCTCTAATCTGTTAAATAGGTTATAACGCTACCAAAGTAATAATTTTAAATTCAAAAATAGATGTTAATAAACCTCTAAGAAAGGTGTGTAATATATTGTCAATTTTATCTACAATCATTGGAGGATTGTGCACAATAATTGGCGGTTTGATAACAGTATGGTGTAGAAATTTTATTGAAAACAAAAGAAAAGTACAGCAAGTAGAAGAACAATTTCGACTCCTCATTCCAAAATTACATTTCTGTGTTGAAAAAATTAATCAACTCACTGATTTAAATTCAGCTATATGGGGGGATCAAAATCACAGCTTGGGCTTTCCACCAAATGGTTTGGAATTATGGAATAGCAAAACGGAACTCAAACATAATGATTTAGAGACGTTCAAATATTTGTTGGCAAATTTTGATGATTTAAGTACAAATGAAGATATATTTAACACATTTATTGATGAGGGTGTCAAATTAAAAGAGAGTCAAATAACAAAAATCAAAAATTTTTTAAAATATACATACACTAAAAACAAAACTCAAGATCAGATACCATCTAATTTAATGATAATTTTAAAAACATCCGAAAAAATTATCCAACAAATCTCTACATCCTTATACTTGATGAACGATGAAAAAAGACAGTTAATACATGAACTCAATACTTATATACACTATTTTTTAAATAGTCTACAAAAAATTCCAAATACAGATGCCTATAAACTAACAATTACAAATTATTATTTTGTGTTTCACATTATAATATATCAACTAGAATTAACTCTTAATAAAAAGTAATCATTAAAATTTAATAAACTCTGCTTTATATTATAAAATTACGGCTGAAAAAACCGCATCATTTATGATACGCTTCGGCACTGAACCCTTAAAACGGGAACTTAATAAAAACACCATGTTCTAGGCTATT
>ERZ1023420.303-NODE-303-length-14928-cov-28.543334_pt1 | contig 14928 bp, 21 predicted proteins | sample MGYA00380512_ERZ1023420 | MGnify/ENA primary metagenome ERZ1023420 (study PRJEB33173, sample SAMEA4830390) | metagenome | study: EMG produced TPA metagenomics assembly of the PRJEB25223 data set... | reverse complement strand
CCCTCTAACCATTGCGGTTAAAGGGTTGTTGCATTATTATATTCTATTCCCACTCGATGATATGTATTTTTCACATGCGTTTCCGACTATTGATATACGTTGTCATATTAGAGTTTTATAGGTAATTCTTTTTTTATAGATTGCTATTAATTTTTAAATAACGTATTCAAAACGTATTCAAAATAAAAAAACGCCACTTTTAAGTGACGTTAAAAATATATTTAGCTTGCTCGCATGCTTATTAATAGCGATATAATTTATTTAGCTCGAAATTGAAGTCTCTTGTTTTAAAAAATCATACAAACCGTTTGTTGTTAAATCTGAGATTATACTTTGTATACTATCTTTTATCATAGACTTCACTCGCTTTCTATATTTAATTAATTTGCATATGATAACTAATGTTAAGATAACGAGCTTAATTTCAAGCTGGCAGTTTATCAACTTGACTAAAGCTTCTCAACTAAATGAACTACATTACTTATTATAATTCATAGAACATATTATTACTATTAATAATCATTAAATAAAAAACACCACTAATAGCGTGGTGTTATATATCAAAAACTAACTTATAATTTCATTGCATAAGAGTTGCTCTATTTTTCAACTACTATTGTATCATTTACTTCTACTTCTTTAATCTCTTTAATTGTTTGCATAATTATCTACTCCTTTTTTAGACATCTTCAGTATACAAATAATTTTTCTTATATTCAATATATTCAACATCATTTTCTAATAATTTAAAAATTGGCCACTCAAAAATATTTACTATTTCATAATAAGTAAAACCTTTTATAAAATTATCAATTTTACATAAATAATCATTTTCGTTCAAGAATATTGCTTTTGCCATTATATCCTGTTTACTTAAATCCTGTTTATTATCGAAAAAAGCTTTGATTTCATTTTTAACGCTTTGATTATTAAGAAGTAATTTAGAAATAAAAATGTTATATTTGTTGATATCTAAAAGCTCTGAATTATCTTTTAATATTCTATCTATCTCATTAAATAATGTTAATCCACAATTATAATAACCACTATTTAATAATTCTAAACCTATTGATGTAATAGTGTTTATGAATCGTGGTTTCTTATGGTAACCTAATTTTTCACAAGCATGTAAGAATAAAATAATGCCTAAATTTAAAGTATTATTAATTGACTCTTGTATATAATTTTCCGTAATTTCAATCTCTTTACCAATACAAAAACTATCTTCAATCATATTTTCATTAACTCTTTTCATATACAAATGATTTATAACGCCATTGTTATGCGTTATAATATTTCTTCTTTCGTAAATTTCATTTACTATATCGATAAATTCTGAATATTCTCCTTTAAATTTTTTGATAGTAGTTTTAGTGAAATTATTAACAAATTCTGCTAACCATTTATTGATATTTTCATAAAGTAAACTTATAACTTTTTGTTCAATTACAAACTCAAGAATATCATTTACACTAGTTAAATGAGCAATATCTTTATATGAAATTTTTTCATCGTTTAATTTTTTATGGTTATATTCATTTCTATATATTTGTGCTAATAAATTCGACATAAGTGTTTCAAAAACACTTATTATATTTTTTACTTGATTTTTTCTATTTGCTTCTATTTCTTTACTAATCATTGAATTTTCTTCGTTACAGTAATGAATTAAAAGTCTTATATAGTGATGATTGCTTGAAATTTTACCATTGTCACTGTGTATATTCTCATAAAAAAATTTTCCTTTTTTTGATTCTAAGATTTTATTTTTTATATTTTCAGTAGTCTCATCAATTTTATCATTGTCATTATTACTTTGTGTTTCCCTAGATAATTGAATTTTAAAATTTATTATCATTTCCACAATATCTTTATCACTCAAATTATCACTATCATTACTTTTCAAAAACCCAAAGTAATTTCGTTTATTAGCATATTTTTCATTAATTTTTGCTAAAGAAAGCATAGAATTTATCAACTCATTAAATATATCTATGTAATACTGATATTCTTCCATAACAATCTCCTTTATAAAATAAATTTCAATTACGCAGTATTATATAATAGTCTATCAAAACAAAATAAAAATTTGTTGTTTTATAAGTAATTTTGTTAAACTTCCTATTAAAAGTTCAAATTTTAAATATATGGACTTCATAAAATTGTTTATTTTAAAAACACATTCCTAATAAGGTATTAGCAAAACGCATACCCCTTTTATACCACATTGCTAAATTGACAAGCTGGTTAATGCTGCAATCCTAATTTAGGACTGCACTCGTGTATTAATATATTCCTAAATCGTGAATGTACTTATGTATCGAAGCGGTTGTTGTATTCACTTACCTAACGTCGCAAGTTGCGACACATGGGGTAGCGTTTCACGACCCCATGAATAAGGGGATAACGTTTCGTTCAGTCCATACTTAGATCAACTAACAAAGGGCGTCATGTTTCCCTACTTCCTTTATGTAGCTACCGTCACAAATTGTTATATCCTCTTTTTATGGCAGTCGAAAAAGCTGTTTTTCTAGTTGTCGAACATGCCATTTAATCCCTCTAGTAACCTAATCCCATATACAAGCCTAGCTATTAATTAAAAATGCATAAACCTATCCATAAACTATCCCTTTTTGACAGGGGCTTAAAATACCGCCTATGTGCTTTGTATGGCATGTAATCGCTTGATAACTTTTTATAAACAAATTCTAGAAATGAAAATTTTTAATGATCTATTAGGTATATAGAAATAAAAGTAAAGCCTCATTTTAGGGCGGTGGTTTAATCCTTTTTTCTGGGGTCGAAAAAGTCGGTTTTTCTTTTTTTCTAGGTGCCGAAAATGCCGAATATCACAAAGGGGTCTACAAAATAGAGATACCCTTTAATCACTAACCTGTGTGGTCGATATGGCTATGTAGGTTTTATTATGGGGTAACGTTTCGTTACGTCATAGCTCATAATTGCAATAATATAAGTACGTACTCTTTTTTTGAGCGTGTACTTATCATATAACAAGAATATGAGTTGTATAAAAAGGGGGTAGCGTTTTGTTACCCCCTTAAAAGCTAACTGAACGATTTGTTATATCAGCACTAATATTATATCTACCGTCGCATTTTACGACGTCAGACGCCTACCGTACAATTAGTTACATCAGCTCATGCACTAAGTTAGTGCGTCAGCATTTGTATTAATTAATACGCTCATATTTGAGCCAGTTAAATATATATAGCTATTCAGTTATATTACTGAACCCACATATGGGCTGAGTATAAACCAATACCCCCTAATTTGGGAGATTAAGCTAATAGCTAATACGTCCACTTATGGACACATTTAACGAAGCTACATTTGGCTCGGTTATACACAAAAAGGTACCCCTAATTTGGGGCACCCTTTATTCTTTTATCAAACCACTTACCTATTTTAAGGTACTGCTTACAAGCAGACTTTTAAGTCTACTTGTAATGTATGAAATGTAAAGTTTTGACAAGTTATAAACAAAAAGACTGCACCCAAAGGATACAGTCATTTTAAAGGATACTAGATTTTGAGTAGTAAATTTAGTAGCTATACTTAGCATCTTATAAAAGGCTCTAAATGTAAATAGAAAACGCTTACTTTTTTGTAAAAAAGTTTATACGCCATACTTACATTTAATTTTCATCTCTGTATTATTTCTATATAATAGTATCAAGACAAGAAGAAACTCGTTTCACTCGTTTTTAAAACCTAAAACCGGAGGACAGAATATGATTCTTATCAGTGCATGTTTAGTTGGTCAAAATGTTCGATACGATGGAGGTAACAAGCTCAATAATGAATTGAAATCTCTTGTAGATCAAGGACTAGCAAAACCAATTTGTCCTGAAATTCTAGGAGGTTTAACAACCCCAAGAAATCCTGCGGAAATCGTAGGAGGCGATGGTTTTGATGTATTAAAAAATAAAGCTAAAATTATAGACATCCAAGGAAATAACGTCACAGATGAATATATAAACGGGGCAATAAAAGCATTAGACATTTGTAAAAAAATGAAATGCAAAACATTAATTTTAAAATCTGACAGTCCAACATGTAGTTCTCAAAGTATCTATTCTGGTAAATTTAACGGTAGTAAAAAACAAGGGATAGGTATATTTGCTGCTTTATTAATAAAAAACGGAATACAAGTTTATGATGAAAAAAACTATAAAATTTAATTGCTTTATTCCAATTGCTTTTTGGTTGGAACCTACAGGGCTTTATGTGTTGTTGAGTTGGTACTTTCTTGGGATTAATCCCAATTCAATTCCCAACCAACTCGCAAACTAGTTAGCTAACACATTGCCCATTCCAACCAAAAATTTTCTCGACATAAATGCGTGTTCTACTTCTTTTTATTCTTCTTATTTTTTTCATTTACAGAAATTATAATCGGCAACAAAATACAACAAATAACAATAACTAAAAACAAACTAACATTCATAAAAAAGAACTCCTTTTTAACTAACATTATCACAAGATTTATTAAAAAATTAAATACCCTTATTTTGAATTTTAAGGGGCACTTTAAAGATTTAGGAGTAAATCATATAGTTTTATACCCAAAATAATTTAATGGCTTTTAAAACGCAAATATGAGCTAAATTTAAAAATCAGAAAAGCAAACCTTTACTTTAGATACTAACAAATTAAAATCTTATTTAATACTAAATACACAAAATACCTATATAAACGCTATACATAGCCTATAAGCGTTGCTAATCGTCTAATTATGCAGTCTCGTTTTCTTAATACACTTGTTTTACTTATATAGAAATGATTAGCTATATCTTGCCACTCATAACAACCTATAGGGCACTCCCAGTATCTCAGACGAATAATCTCTTTAGTTATATTGTCCGCTTCATCTATTAGTTGATTTACACCATTAACAATATTACAAAATCTCTTATATTTGTTCTTCATACCTATGTTAGTTACTTCATCATTAGTATTATTTAGTAATTCAAACTGAGTAAACTTCATTTCTTTGCGATACTGCTCTATACGTTCTATATAGTCCTCTAGCTTCTTAATATCGTGCCTTTCAATCGTTAGCAAAGTAATACACCTCTATATTTCAAGTTTTTTCAAGTTCTTAATGTAATATACCTAATTCATCGGATAAGCTAATAAGAATATTATTTCTTAAGTTATATGCTGTTGATTTACTTATGTTAGTCTTAAACGCTACTCCAGAAACATTTAGCTTCTCTGAGTTATTGAAGTAATATTTTTCCATAAATTGTCTGTTATCAAAGCTGCATGTCTTATAAACGTTTTCTATTGCTTCTTTCATCTTATTTAATTGCTTTAATTGTTTATTTTTCAACGTTGCTTTTTCTTTAAATTGAGCTAGATAAATTATTTTATTATTCAGACGTTCAATATCCCTATCCATGTACTTATAGTTTTTTAATTCACTTTCTAGATAGTTTATAGTCTCTTTTCTTAACCTCAATAATAATTACCTCTCTAAATTTAGTTTTTATTGAAATATAATCCATAGACATAAAACCTATCATAACGGGATTATATATTAGGTTTTCTCAGGTTATTTATAATCTATCAAATGCTACATAGAGCGTTGTAGTAGCTACTAAATCGTATAATATAGATGTTTTATACCTATCTACTTAAACGTGCTTAAAAAGGCTTTAAATACATTTTACAAAGTATTTACTTCTTTTTATGGTGTCCAAAAACTCCTTTTTTGGGAGTCGAAAAAGTCATTTTAAGGCTGTTGAAATTGCCGAATAAATATTCATCTCAATTACTTATTTTCCTTTACTGTTGTATCAAATTGGTTAGTATTAGATTGTTCATTACGTTTTTCTTTCTCCTCTATAATTAAGTCGATGTACCCACGTTCTAATGCGAAATCAAATAGCATTTGTTGAATGTGTGGTGGCATTGTTATTCCTCCTTAGATAAGAATTTATTAATTAAGTATTACTTTCCTTTTTAAGTTGCTATTAGTGTTTTACTTATAAATATATAATCATCAAAATGTGTAATTGATGTTTCTTTTATTTCAAATAACCTACATCGTTAGTCATTCTTTACTTTCCAACTTGGATAAGACACTTTTACGCAATCCCCCACTTAATCCACTCACCTTAACAAAACTTAACTTTTTTAATTAAAGGGAGTTAAGAAATGTCCCCCCCTTTATCGTTAAATTATCAACAATTTTCATCATTCATAGTAAGTTATCGTAAGTTTCCAACCTAATAGGAGGGCTGTATAGCAATTCTTAGTGACTTTTTAGTAATGTACTACCGAATATGTAGTAATTTGCAGTAGTTTTAACAAACGCTAAATGTTAATTAGCTAAAATAACTTTAAAGCTATACTACATCTGCATTTAAGTCTTTTTAAAACCCTCTAAAATTTTGCATTATTTAGCATTAACTAAACGCTCAAAAAAGATCACATCCATTTATGCTGTTAGACATTAACGACTAATGACTTAAATAAGCTCTAGATCTTTTATGAGCAATAGCTTTTTATAATCAGCGTTTACGTCGTTATTTTGAAGCGGTATATATTTAACACTCACATTTTCCAACAATTTTATTAATACATTAAATTTTGTCCCACATTTTCCTACATTTTGAGCTACTACATACATTTGCAATATAGTTTTTTTATCCCAACATTTCCCAACAATTTAAGTGTGTTCAATCTATAAAATTATGAAGCGGTTAATCTATTAATCAACCTCATCAGCTATCTTATCAAGCAACCCATTATATAACTGTCTTATTCTCTCACCTGAAAGATTAAATATATTACCAACTTCACGAAACGTTTTGCCCTGACATAATAAATAAAATATAAAATATTCTTTTCGTGTTCCTATTCTATCGACAATACGTTCAAGCTCATTATAAAAGATTTGACTATCTGTATATTCATTTAACTCGTCTAATTCCGACTTCCCACTAATTTCAAAGAAGTTATCTATATCCAACTCACTTTCACAGATATCAATTGTTGTATTATTTTGATAATCTTTAATGAATTGCTTTATAGTCTCTTTACTATATTTCATACCTAAACCTCTGTTTTATACGAATGAGTAGCTTGATAGATATCACGTCTTAACCGTTCAATTAAATTACCATCAGCACTGTTTCCATTAGAACGTAAATAGAACATAACTTCTTTTTGTTCTAATGGTGCATACCCCTTAACTATGCGCTTTAATATCGCTAACTTTCTACTGGATCGTTTAATATATCCATTTAGTTTAGCTTTCTCATCAAGTATATGCATTACTAGTTTCTCTAATGGATAAGAAACTGTAACAAACCCTAATACATCACTAGCCGTAGAATGAGAAATATTTAGGTAATACATAGCTTCTATTTGCAACCTAATACCTTTGACCTTTGTATTTATAAAATGCGGATTATATGCTGTTAGTAACTCATATTCTGTAATTTTATTTTCACGATAATATAAACAGTAACCCACTTTCTTTATATTTATCTTTTTTGAACAGTGATTATTCTTATTACACGTTGTTGTAGACGCACAGACATTGCATATATCATTCTGTGTACTATTGAATGACTTCATATCATTATTCATAAAATGGTCTTTTATGGGTGCCGATTTTGCCATTTAAAGCCTCCTCTATATAAAGGTTGCCTATCTCACTACAAGATAGGCATGCTATTTATTTTACAATTCTATTCTTTCGAGCTATTTCCCGTAAGCTCACCCCATCACTACTTTGCTGATAAATATTTTTGGATCTTTCTGAATTAGTAATACGGTTTAAACGTGCATATTCTCGAAGAGATTGTTCATCTTTATGCTCCTCTTTTTTCTTTTCTTCTTCTACTTGATTATTAATTTCTTCGCTTATACTATCTACAATTTCCCAATCTTCATCAGATACATTAATGTTGCCTTCTTTGTCATGTCCAGCTATTAAATCAGCTATAACACCTCTATATAACTCATCTTTTTTATCCATTTTTACGCTCCTTTACAAACTTCATTTTTTGATTTGTACCTATAATTGGCAATTCACTATTAGAGACATAATAATTTGGTGCATATTCTCTGAAATGAGGTCTTAGATTACTTCTTATTTGGGCATCTTCGTCGAAATTCTCGCGTCTATAAGGAATCGCATAACGTTCGAACTCCTCTGTGTATCGCTCGTTTAAATCATTAATTTCATCGATAATATCATTGTATTGCTCAATGATTGGTTCGAATTTAGCTATTAGTTCTTGTTTCTCATCATTATATAACTTCGGCAATTCAGATTGATGTTTAATCAATTCAATAGCTTTTTCTTTTCTAGTTTCATCAAATACTTCTTGTTTAGTAGTAAGACGTTTGTTAATAGCCTTTAATTGCTTTTCCTCTGTATCAGTTGTTTGATATAGTTCATCTGCCTTATCATCTTCACCATTCGCTACCAACTGCTTATATTCCTCTTTATCTGCTTTGATTTTAGCTTGTAAGTCATTACGTTGTTGTTCTAATTCACTAATTGCTTTACGTTGATTAGTAATAAACTGGTTGTATTCTTCAAAATATGCTTCTGTTTTCATTTTTTAAATTCTCCTTAACATTTCAATATTTAAATCTAATTTTTTAACTTGTACCTCATACAAAGAAATGGAAATACAATGTTTTTACATCTCAATCGATTTTAAACACGTTTATAAGCCTGTTTTAAAACGTTTATTAAATTTGGTACTTTATATGCTATGAATCTCTTTTCGTTGTTTATATAGCTTCTAAATAACAGAATTAAGTTGTTTCAATGATTAACTATTTAGTAACGGACAATTTAGTCCGCTACTATTAACTATGACTTAAAATCTTTTAGCCTATAATCATTACCACGCATTTTAATTACCTCAGTATTTTTCATTAATCTGCTAAATATCTTCGCCATATCCTTTGTCTTTGCTAATTCTGACGCCTCATTATTAGATGTTATGATGTTATTCTTGCCAGTTCTCAAATTTGCTACACTAAACATCTTACTTATGCCATATTGGGATAAGGCTGTTCCGTAGTCATCGATTACAAGTAAATCAACATTTTTAATCAGTTGATCTAATTGTTTTTCTGTTGTCTCTGATTTTTTGTTATACGTATCTCTATATGCTGTTACTAACTCTGAAACATCAATAAATAGAGCAGTATAGCCTTTCTTTTTAACCTCTCTTACAACAGACATAGCTAAGTGACTTTTACCTATTCCGAAACTGCCCTGTAAAAACAATGACTTGGGTTTGTCTCTTGAGAAGTTAGCTGCATATTTTTGTATCGTTTGTTTGGCCTCCAGCAGTTCGTTGTTGGGTGGCTTGTAATTATCAAAATTTGCTTCAAGTAAATCGTCATTTGTTAACGATTGCTTGAATACACTTTCGATACTGTCACGCTGTCGTTTCGCTTTATAATTATTTGTACTCTCTTTGGCCATTCTTATAGCCTCACAATCGCAACCAAATCTAAATTCAGTGCCATCTTCGAATTGATAATAATCGTACCTATTACCACATCTATCACACTTTAAACCAAGTTGTTCTTTAATGATTTTCTTACGCATTTTGCTTTTTAAATCTATATCAAGAATGCTTTTCAATATCTTCCCTCCTAAAATAAATTGGCGTATTGTGAGTTATCAAATTCTTCATCATCAGTTTGTGTAGTTTTCTTTTGAATATCATGTTGCTTTTTATAAGCATTTATATCCTCAACAGACTTAATGCCCTTTTCACTCCAATTTCTTAATATGCTATTTACATAACTCCATTTGAATACATTATTAGAAGCGGCTTCCTTAAAAGCTTCTATTACGATATCCTCATTATTGTTAAAATCATCAATCCAATTACTAATTTGATCTACAATAATTGGTCGCAACATTCCAAAACCATTTTCTTGATAAAAGTTAAATACATTACTATGAGAATTTGACAGTGGTTGTTGTGTGGTGCTTGCACCACTACTACTGTTATTATTAGTACTATTATTATTAGTACTATTATTATTAGTTAAATCATTATTAGTACTATTATTATTAGTAGTGTGTGATTTTCCGTCGTTGGATTTTCCAACGTTGGTTTTTCCGTTATTGGATTTTCCAACGTTGGTTTTTCGCATGTGGATAGAATAATCTTCCTCTACATTTGATTTTCTAATGTGGTGAGGCTGTTCATAGACTTCATAATCATAGCCCTGTAATCTTCCTTTATCGTCACGCTTTCTTTTTCGCTCAATATATCCAGCTTTTTCAAGCTCTTTAATTCCACTTTTTAAACTACTCAGCTTGTCACTTGTATGTTTTACTAATTCTGTTTCATAAATCTTCCAATCATCTGGACGACTTAATAGATAAAGAAGTAAGCCTTTAGCTTTCCAACTTAAGTTACTATCTTGTATAAAGCCTTTATGAATGGTTACAAAATTACCACTCTCTTTTTTCACTCTATAGGTTGCCAAGCTTCTACCCTCCTTTTTTATTTATTTGTTAAATATTTATAAAATGCCTCTCTCAAAAAGTTGTTTTCTTAGACCTTTAAATTTTCTGTAAGAAATTTTAAGATCATGACATGTTTCTGCTGCACTTGGTATTACACTGTCATTAATATGTGACATGTAATAGGCATATAGTGCTTTAGCTTCAATACTTATATTTCTGTTACTTAATACGCTGTGAGATACCGTGCCATAGCCCTTATGAGACTTGATTTTATTTGTCATTTAGATTATCCTTTCAGTAGATTAATATTTTTTTAAATCTTCGTTATCAGTTACTTTGGTCGGTGCTGATAACGTTTCTTTTTTATCTTCTTCTCTAAATTTTGTTAATAGTTTATCTAGTTCTTCAATGTAAACACGAAGTAATTCGGCATGTTGTTCATGCTGTATACGATTTTCTAAATAACTTGCTGAATACAGTATGTGTTCCTCTCTAGTTTCTAATCTATGTTTTTTAAATACATCATCTCCATGCCATACATGTGTAGTAAATAAATCATCTAACTTATCCTTTATAACTTCTAAATCACATAAAATATTTCTTTGTTCAAAATTCATTATTTTACCTCCAAAAATTTTAATCCATAGGTTGATGCTAAAAAATAAACTCCAAATGCTATAAATATATCTGTCAGGAATGCTACTGATAAAGTAACTAGAGTGATCATTACAATATATGTCAATAAGATTTTCATTTATTTATCTCCTTAATCATTTGCTTGCGGGCAAGATTTTTTATTGTTTTTGCGATAATAAAAATTCTTCGACTTCTTGACGATCATAGTAATAACTTCGTCCCTGTTTACGTTTAGTAAGTCCTAAACGTTCCCACTCTGTAACATCATTATGTGTACATCTGTATAACTTCCTTACTTCTGTTTGTGTAAGCCATCTCTTCTGTTGTTGCTCTATCTTTCGCTGCGCTATCTTTTCGGCAAGTTTTAAGATACCGTTCGCTAATTCTAAAGAAGCGGACTCACTTAGTATCGGTTGTTGTTCTGCCATTCCTAAGCCTCCTCAACTGCAATATTAAATATATCGCTAATCTCTACATTAAGAATTTCGGCCATTTTCTTAGCTAATTCTGGTGACGGTTTTCTTTTGCTATTTACGATTTGATTAGCATAAGAAGTATTAATATCTAACTCTTTAGCAAATTTAGATATTGAATAACCTTTTTTAAATAAAGCTATTTTAAAATTAATAGTTTTACTCTCCACTTTCATATTAACCCTCCTTATCAAATGACAAGTTTTCTTAACATTTGATAATTATATTTAAACAAATTCACGATATTAAGTCAATAAAAATGTTAAGTTTCTTGTGCGTTTGTTTCATATTCATTGACTTTGCATTACTTTTGTATGATTATAAGGTTATAAATTTTTAAATAAAGAGGTTAAATAATGATACGAAATAGATTAGCTGAAATTTTGTTTGAGAGAGACATAAAAGTTGTAAGAATGGCTAAAGAAATAGGAATTTCACGTAATACAATTGCTAATACAGCTTCTAATACAAGTGAAATGCTTCAAATGAATACTATTAATAAAATTTGTGGTTTTTTAGAAATTACACCTTGTGACTTTTTCCACTACATTCCTATAGATATAGATTTTTCCTTTTTTGAAGAAGATAAAATTGACCTAGTAAAAGCATGGAATTTAGATAATCTTAAATGTAAAGCAAATTTTGATATTGATATGCTAATAGATATAACTAATAAAAATGAACAATTTAAAATTGATACTAAAATTACAATTAAAGATGATATTCTTTCTATAATCCCTTTTGATGATAATAAACTAGAGTTGACTATCGAAAGTACTGGAGAACAAATAGTTAAATTAACAGAACTCTTTAATGAGATTCCAAAGGAATTTAAAAAAATGATTTATAATAATCTAGTTACTGAATATAAATCTTATCTTTTAAAAAACATTGATGAAGAAGATAAAATTGATTCTCATATCAAAAAACGTGAAATAATAGAAGGTACTGAATTTACATTTACTAATGATTTCTTAAAATATTATTAATAACCCCTCCTGCTTACGAGTCCATACATACTATTAAAATTAATTAAAGGAGAAAGATAGAATGGTGGTAAAAAAATGTCGCACAAGATCGAAAAACGTATTAATGAACTAAAACATTCTGGCAATCCTAAATTTAAAAATCTAGATTCAGATATGCATTACCTAATTAAAAGATTTGAAGGCGAAAGGAATCACAAAGGTTATTTTCCAAAGTTTAAGCAAGGTGAAATTATATTTGTAGATTTCGGAATTAACGTCAATAAAGAATTTTCTTCTTCGCATTTCGCTATTGTTATGAATAAGTTGGATTCACATACTGAAGACATTCTTAATGTAATCCCTCTTTCTTCAAAAGAAAATAAAAAGTATTTAAAAATTGATATTGATTTAAAATGGAAATACATAGTAGAATCGCTAACACGATTGACTAAAATTGAAAATCAGTTATCTAACCACAGCAATACATTAGAGAGTTTCATGTCTGATTTTAATGAAGATAATGATATGTTAGGCGCGTTCGTTGAAAAAATGAGGGTTTTGCATGAAATGAAACATTACGTTAATACAGTAAATATTGAAGCGAATAACATTAAATTAGCTATAGACAAAACGCAAAGATTGAAAGGAAATAGCTATGCGTGTATTAATGCGTTTCAACCCATTAGTAAATTTAGAATAAGAAAGCTATTTCCCAAAAACGTTAAAAATCCTGTTGTCGAAACAGACATAGTAATGTCTTTGATAAATGAAATTAATAATAACATATTGCAGATTCCAAATATAAGATGATATACTAAATAATATATTAAAGGTTCAACCTTTAAAAACTTGTATATATTTGTTGCCTTAAAAGGCAATTAAACATGTAATCTTATAATTATAAGTGGCGTCTGTATAATACAGACGTCTTTTTTATTTTTTAGGTGGTCACCTATCTTATTATAAATTCATTTACAACAATATTAATAATATTACCGCACCAATGAGTAACCACTCTCAAAGGTGTGTTCAATCCAATCAAACGCATGCGGGCAAGTAGAAAGGATTGATTTACCATGATTAAAAAATATACAAAAAAAGATGGTTCAACTGCTTATATGTTTGTTGCGTATCTCGGCATTGATCCAATCACTCGTAAGCAGAAGCGGACAACAAGAAGAGGTTTTAAAACGGAAAGAGAGGCCAAAATTGCAGAGGCTAAGCTGCAAACAGAAGTACAAGCTAATGGCTTTTTAAACAACGAGATAACGACGTTTAAACAAGTATATGATCTTTGGCTAGAACAATATAAACATACCGTTAGAGAAAGCACATATCAGCGTGTAGTTACTTTATTTAACACTGCAATATTAGAACACTTTGATAATGTATCTATAAAATCTATTACTATTCCTTACTGTCAAAGAGTTGTTAATAAGTGGAACGATAAATACAAAGATATGAAAGCTATTAGAATATATACCTCAAACGTCTTTGAATATGCTGTTAATTTAAAAATTATACACGAAAACCCATTTAAACACACAAAGCAACCACGTAAAAAAGAAATACCACAAGAAGATTCTTACGCTTATTACTCTAGGGACGAATTACAGACGTTTCTCGGCTTTGTTGAACATAACCTAGTAGATTATGCTATTTTTAGAACATTAGCATTCACAGGCTTTAGAAGAGGCGAATTAATGGCGTTAACTTGGAACGATATTAATTTCGAGAAGAAAACTATTACTATTAATAAAACATGTGCAAGAGGTAATAACTACAAACCTATTATTCAACCTCCTAAAACTAAATCCTCATACAGAACAATAAGTGTTGATGATAAGACGTTAAGCATACTGAAACAATGGAAAGTACAACAACGTACAGAGTCATTGAAATTCGGTCACAACACCTTAAAAAAAAATCAATTTGTTTTTACTAATGTGAAAACAAATAAACGCTTATATCCAGAATATTGTAATAAAGTATTAGCTAGTGTCTGCGAGAAACATAATTTCAAACATATTAAACTACACGGTTTTAGACACGTACATTGTTCTTTACTTTTTGAGGCTGGTCTAACTATTCAAGAAGTTCAAGATAGATTAGGTCATGGAGATATTAAAACAACTATGGATATATACGCACATGTTACTGAAAAACAACGTGATCAAGTAGCTGAAAAATTTGCAAATTATATCAATTTTTAACGTTAACGTATTCAAAACGTATTCAAGACAAAACTAAAAAGGCTAGAAACCCTATAGCGACGGTATTTCTAGCCTTAAATATATATTATTTAATTATTCCCACTCAATTGTACTTGGTGGCTTAGAGGTAATGTCATAGACAACGCGAT
>ERZ1023420.302-NODE-302-length-15084-cov-17.762393_pt1 | contig 15084 bp, 15 predicted proteins | sample MGYA00380512_ERZ1023420 | MGnify/ENA primary metagenome ERZ1023420 (study PRJEB33173, sample SAMEA4830390) | metagenome | study: EMG produced TPA metagenomics assembly of the PRJEB25223 data set... | reverse complement strand
GTCCGATAAATCGTTTTAAGAAATAGATGAGATAGCCCACAGCAATGTAGCCAGCGCTAATTAGCAAGACATTAAGGAAAACCTTGTTCCACCCCAATTTGTTGACATTGATAAAAAAGTAGGGGAAGGGACTATTTTTCGCATGCGGAATAGGCAACTTCAAGACTAATCCATTTAGAAGGGCAAAGGCAAAGTAGGCCAAGGGGGCTAAAGACCAGTAAAGGGGCTCACGCAGACGGTAAGCCTTTCGGGCATCGAAAACAAGGGTATCAAACACTAGTCCCCAGGGAACAATGTAGTGGACCAAAAGGTTACGAACCGTCCAAAAGTCTTCTGGCTTGGTACTAGGGGCCAATAGAAAATGATAAATAACACCTGTGATTAAGATGGCCATAGTGACACCACCCTTGTAACGCAAGAGTTTGGTGTTGGTCGTCGCGTCTCCTTTTTTGAAGTCGTAGATAATAAAGAAAATCAAACTAGAGAAGACCAGAATATTGGATAAAACGGTGTAGTAGAGCAGCATGGCCCAACCATCGTCATGGATTTGGATAGAGACTCCCACAAGTCCACAAAGAGCTAATAAGATGCGGTAAAAACGTGAAATAGTCATAAGTTTCCTTTTCCTAATAAATAATCTCTCTTATCATATCATATTTTTCACTAACAATTTTGTGAAAATTCTAGTAAAATCAAAGTAAGAAAGACTTTAAGGAGTAATTATGGCCCATCTCATCGATTATCTTGAAAAGGTGAAGGATCTTGCGTTTGATCAAGAACCTCTCAATATCTTGGATAAGGTTTGTATCAACGAAATTGGCTACCTGACTTTTGAAAAATGGCTTACACCCAATGACTTGAAGAAGCCCATTATTTTACATGATTATGCTGAGGGCAAGGAGTTAAATCCAGATTATTCCTTTATGGTGACCAAGGAGCGGGTGGAACTCGCAGAGGCTATGGTCAGGTCGAAGCGTTTCGCTGGACTTCATCTAAGCAACTACCGCAGTGTCTTGGACAAGGAAGTGGAAAAGCAGTTTGCGGCTATGATTTTCAGTTTACCTGAATTAGACTACCATCAACTTGTCTTTCGTGGGACGGATGATAGTGTCATTGGTTGGAAGGAGGATTTCCAGCTGACCTATAGTCGAGAAATTCCTGCCCATCGCTCGGCCATGACTTTTCTGGAGGAACACTTGCTTAATCTCAGTGGACGTATCACTGTTTCTGGTCACTCCAAGGGTGGCAATCTTGCCCTTTATTCGGCTGTTCAAAGTTCGACTTCCTTACGTGAGAAAATCGCAGAGCTCTTGCTCCTGGATTCACCAGGCTTGATGAAGTCCCTCTTAGAGAAGCCTTCTTACCAAGAGTTAAAAGCCAGGATGACAGTTATTAGACCTCAAGATTCTGTCGTGGGGGTTATGCTCTATTGGGATAGGCCTGCCCAGCTAGTCGCAGCAGAAGGCATTGGATTTGCTCAACATAACGCCTTGACTTGGGAGGTTGATTTAGCGGCAAATGATTTTGTTTATGAGGACCAGCCAACAGAGTTGAGTCAGCGTTTGGAAGAAACCTTCCAAGAGTGGATTGAGGCCTTGCCTAGTCAAGAACTCAAGCAAGTTTGCGATTTGGTTTTTGATACCATCCTTGATTCAGGTATTGAAAGCCTCGATGATATTGGCATCCAAGCCTTGCCACAGATAGGTCAGATGCTACAAGAATTTGGCAATCTCTCGGATAAACAAAAAAAGGTCCTGCAAGATGGTTTTAACCAGTTACTCTGGATATTTTGGAAGTCAGGAAGTAAAAAATCTACCCTGCCCAAGCTAGAGCTTCCTGATTTCATTAAGAAGTTAAGCGAGTTAAGGAATCACGATTAGAGGCATAGGGTGATAGAAATGGAGGATATAATGCCTAAAAATGTACTAATTACAGGAGCAACATCAGGAATTGGCGAAGCAACGGCGCGTGTTTTTGCCAAAGAGGGGGCTAACCTGATCTTGACAGGGCGCCGTGTAGAGCGCTTAGAAGCTTTAAAAGCAGAATTTGAAGCGACCTATCCAGATCAAAAAGTTTGGACCTTTGCACTGGATGTCACTGATATGGATATGGTCAAGGATGTTTGTCAAGCCATTCTCAAAAGTGTGGGTCAAGTCCATGTCTTGGTCAATAATGCAGGCCTGGCACTAGGCCTAACAGCTTATCAAGACTATGAAGAGTGGGACCTACTGACCATGCTCGACACCAATGTCAAGGGCTTGATGATGGTGACACGTCAGATTTTGCCAAGCATGGTTGCTGCCAATGAGGGCCATATCATCAATATGGGCTCTACAGCTGGTATCTATGCTTATGCAGGTGCAGCTGTCTATTCAGCAACCAAGGCTGCCGTAAAAACTTTCAGCGATGGGCTTCGTATCGATACCATAGCCACAGATATCAAGGTGACAACCATTCAGCCAGGTATCGTTGAGACGGACTTTTCTCAAGTTCGCTTTCACGGTGACAAGGACAAGGCAGCCAAGGTTTATCAAGGTTTGGAAGCCCTCCAAGCCCAAGATATTGCAGATGCTGTCCTCTATGTCACCAAGCAACCACGACGTGTCCAAATTTCAGACATGACCATCATGGCTAACCAACAAGCCACAGGGTTTACGATTCATAGGGGAGAGTAAAAGATTTCCGATAAGCCATTTCACAGATGGAAAGGGCTACAAAAATTGGTCGCTTACTCATGTCTATATCATTAATTATTGAAATTCTGAGCCACTCTAAGTGGCTTTTTAACATCTTCTTTAACTTTTAAGAATAATAAATTTGAATAGCAATATTTAAAAAACAATAACTTATAAGTATTTACAAATAAGTACTTATAAGTTATAATAAAGAAAGAGAGATTGATATGTACCCTATTCATTTTTATAAAGATAGAAATGGACATGAACCTGTTAGAGAGTATATTGAAACATTAGCCATGAATTCAAGTAAAGATTCTCGAATCAAATTGCATAAAATTCAAGACTACCTGACTATGTTAAAAAATAGAGGGACCATGATTGGTGAGCCATTCATTAAACATTTAGAAGGAGATATTTGGGAACTAAGGCCCTTAAGAGATAGAATTTTATTTGCAGCATGGCTAGATGATGGTTTTATTTTGCTTCATCATTTTGTGAAAAAGACACAAAAGACTCCAAGGCGTGAGCTGACGAAGGCTCAAAAAGCTTTAGATGACATTAGAAAGCGAGGATTGTAAGATGACCCTAGAAAAGAATCCAGCAATTGGAAGTAGTTGGTATGATTTACAGAAAACTATTTTCACTAAAGAAGAAATCGCAGCAAGTGAACTCCGTGTCGCACTGATGCTTGAGATTATTGATGCTCGTAAAAAACAAGGTATCTCCCAAAAGAAACTTGAAGAATTGAGTGGTGTCAAACAACCTGTTATCGCACGTATGGAGACAGGGAAAACGGCACCTCAGTTAGATACGGTTCTTAAAATACTGGCTAGTCTAGGTAAGACATTGGCAGTGGTCCCACTTGATTCACATGTAAAGTAAGTTTAGGGAAGATAATGTATCTTCATAACAATTATGATTTACTATTCTAAAACGATTAACACGGACTTCTCGTGTTTTTTTGTTTGAATTTTCCCAAAACTATGAAAGAAACCGTGAAAATGCTATAATGTAAGGGATTACGACAGGACGGAGAGGTGAAACAATGGTTTCTAGAAGAGAGTTTTCAGAATTAACTAGGGTTCAGATTCCAGCAGCCTTACACTTAATGCGTTTGGGGTATACATATCTTCCTCATAATGGTAAGGAGATTATGGGGAGAGACCCCGAAACGAATATTTTAATTTCAATCTTTAGAGAGCAATTTTTAAAATTCAATAATTATGCAATTGATTTGGATGTTGAAAGAGAACTTAATAATATCAAGATTGAATTAGATCAAAATGATTTAGGACGTGCCTTTTATAACCGTATAGTAAGTAATAGTGGTCCAACTTATATTGACTGGGAAAACCCTGAAAATAATACATTTCACCTTGCTTTAGAGGTAACCTGTCAAAATGGAGGAGACGAGTTTAGACCCGATATCGTCATTTTTATAAATGGCTTGCCACTTTCATATATTGAAGTAAAACAACCTAATGCCATTCGTGATGGTAAGACTGCTATTCAATCTGAGCAATCACGAACAGCTGTTAGATTTGAGAATAGGAGATTCCGTCGTTTCAATAATATTACCCAATTAATCTCGTTCTCAGATAATTTACCTTATATCAGTGGTCAAGGTCAACAAAAACAAGGGTCCTTTTACTGTTCAAATGCATTCTCAAAAACTAAATTCAATGCATTTAAGGAAGAAAGAGAAGAGGAACTAATTTATTCTATACGTTCATTAGGTGAAGAGGAAATTGACGCAGTATTAAAAGATGTTAATCGATTTGCCTTGAAATCTCAGCCAGAATTTAAGACAAATCAAGATCCAAGTACACCTTGTAATACATTTATCTCATCACTCTATCAAAAGGAAAGATTGTTGTTTTTGCTTCGCTATGGATTAGCTTATGTAGAAGAACGCTCGAAAGATGGCACTATTCAACTGCAAAAACATGTGATGCGTTATCCACAGTTTTTTGCAACAAAAGCAATTGAGGATGCAATTGGAAAAGGAGTGAAGAAAGGTGTCATCTGGCATACACAAGGATCTGGAAAAACTGCCTTGTCTTATTTTAATATCCGATACCTTACAAATTATTTCTCAAAACAGGAAATTGTTCCTCAGTTTTATTTTGTAGTTGACCGCTTGGATCTTGCAGATCAAGCTACGCGAGAGTTTACTAAACGTGGCTTAAAAGTAAAGAGGATTAACCGTCCACAAGAATTGAATGAGAAGCATGATGATTATCAAGTTGCTGTCGTCAATATTCAGAAGTTTAAGGATAATTCAGATTTAACAGATCATTCAGGCTACGATTTAAATCGTCAAAATGTCTACTTTATTGATGAAGCTCACCGTTCATACAATGAGAAAGGCTCCTATCTTCCTAATCTATACAATGCAGATAAAAATGCTATTAAGATTGCTTTGACTGGAACACCACTAATAACATATAAAAAAGATGGTAAAACCAAAGAAAGTCATGCAACGACTCGTGACATTTTTGGTGATTATATCCATAAATACTACTATAATCAATCGATTGATGATGGTTTTACACTTCGTCTGATGCGTGAAGATATTGAAACCTCTTATAAAGAGAGTCTTCAAACCATCAATGAAGAAATCTTGCGTGGAGATCTATCAAAAGATGATATATTTGCTCATCCACGTTATGTCTCACCAATGTTGGATTTCATTTTGGAAGATTTCAATAGAGCACGTGATGTTGTCTTCGATGATGATTCCATCGGTGGAATGATTGTTTGTGATTCATCTAAACAAGCTCGTGAGATTGAAAAGCAATTAGAAGAACGCAGAAGTCGTGGGGAGACAAATATCACATCAGCTTTAATTCTTCATGATGAAGGAGACAAAGAGTACAAGAAAGATCGTGTAGAAAGCTATAAAGAAGGTAAAATCGATCTTGTTATTGTATATTCGATGTTACTAACAGGATTTGATGCACCTAGGTTGAAAAGATTGTACTTAGGTCGCAAAATCAAGGCTCATAACTTACTTCAAACATTGACACGTGTGAATCGTCCATATAAGGATTATCAATTTGGATATGTGATTGACTTTGCAGATATTTCGAAAGAATTTGATAAAACCAATCGCGCTTATTTGGAGGAGCTTAATCAGGAGTATGATCTAAAAAACACAGGAGAAGATGTTGAAAATGTTTTTGGTTCCCTCTTTGTTTCAGCTGACGAAATTAGTAAACAACTTGAGAAATCAGAGACAATTTTGATGAATTATCCAACTGAGAATCTAGAGTTCTTCTCTCAAACCATCGACGAAGTGAGGGATAGACATCAACTGATTGAGTTACGAAAAGCGCTAGAAGCGATGAAGCAATTTTATAATGTTGCTCGACTTTTAGGACATCGTGAACTTCTAAGTAAGATTGACATTAACCATGTATCGACTTTGTTGAACGTGATTTCAAGACGTTTGCTTAACCTTTCTCTTATGGAAAAACCTGATGAATTTTCAAGTCGAACCTTGCTCAATTTAGCAATGTCTGATACGACATTTAGTTTCGTTAAAATCGCAGAAGAAGAGTTACGACTCGCAGCGAACGATCTTTATGAGCTTCGTAAACGAGTAGCAGGTGGGATTAACGGTCGTCCAGATGAAAAAGATCCTGAATGGGTGAATCTCTATGAGGAATTCCGTAGAATAATGAAGAAACATATGATTTATGAGCAGGAAGGCCTCACAATGGAGAATATCAAAGAAACTCAGACTGAATATCAAAATCTGTTTGACGCATTTGAAGATTATAAGAGCCGAATGCGACGACTAGCTATGAATTTCAATGGCGATGAAATGGCAGCTCGATCTTTCAAACATGTTACCAACTCAACTGTGGTAAGTGAATTTCCAGTTATCTTCCATGTGATTAAAGGCTCAAAAGCCAATTTAGATTATCAAATTGGTCTAAATCAAGGTGTTCTTGATAACAATGATTTTTTGAAACGAATGATTCGTGAACAGGCACGCAAAGAAATGAAAAATACAGAGTCAGCAGGAAATGAAAAGTTGACAAAACAAGACTTCAACAATCTTGTTGAATCTTTATTTGAAGAATACGAACAGGAATATCAAAACTAATGAATGAACAATATAAGGTCCAAGTCCAAGACTTGGTAGACGATTTGAAAGCAGTCTTTACCCATGCTGGTTTAGGGGGTGAAGCAGGAGAGTACAAGCTCCTTACTCAGTCTTTCTTGTACAAATTCTTAAATGACAAGTTTCTCTATGAAGCTCAAAACGTCGATTCGGAAAATACTTATGAGCATCTAGTATCTATGAGTGAAGAAGACTATGATTGGCTCCTAGAGGATATCGGAACTTCAACAGCCTGGATGAAGCCAAATCAATTCATCGAAACGCTCCATCGCAAGCAAAATGAATCTGATTTTTATGAGACGTTTGAAAACACTCTCAATCAAATAGCCATTGACAATAACGATATCTTCTCGGTCCATACAGAAGGGAATACAACTGTTCGTCTTTTTGATGAGCGCCTGATTACCGATAACATCTCAGATTCAAGTAAGAGAAATGAAGTGGCTAAGGCGATTATCAATCTGTTGGCTAAGGTGAAATTCAATCAAGATATCTTTTCTCAAGGTTTTGACTTTTTCTCTACACTCTTTGAGTACATGATTAAGGACTACAACAAAGACGGTGGTGGCAAGTATGCCGAGTACTACACACCCCATTCGGTTGCTAAGATTATCGCAGAGATCCTAGTAGGTAATGACAAACCTCAAAATGTGCGTATCTATGACCCATCTGCTGGTTCTGGAACCTTACTTATGAATCTCGCCAGTCGTATTGGTGTGGATAAGGCAACTGTATATAGTCAGGATATCTCACAAAAATCCTCCAATCTGCTTCGTCTCAATCTAATCTTGAATGGACTTCAACACTCCATCCATAATATCGTTGAAGGTAATACTATTTTGCGTAATCGTCATCCTGAAAAGATGGACTATATCGTGTCCAACCCTCCTTTCAAGTTGGACTTTTCAGAGTGGCGTGACCAAGTGGAGACCTTGCCAGAAGCCAGTGAGCGTTTCTTTGCAGGAGTGCCTAAAACACCAAAAAATAAAAAGAATTCGATGGCGATTTATGAACTATTTGTTCAGCATATCATTTACTCCTTGAAGCCAGATGGCCAAGCAGCTGTGGTCTTGCCGACAGGATTTATTACGGCGCAAAATGGCATTGATAAGAAAATCCGCCAACACTTAGTAGATAATCAAATGCTGGCTGGTGTTGTTTCTATGCCGTCCAATATCTTTGCGACGACAGGTACCAACGTTTCCATCCTCTTTATCGATAAGAAAAACAAGGGTGATGTCGTCCTCATCGATGCCTCAAATCTAGGAACCAAGGTCAAGGAAGGCAAGAACCAAAAAACTGTGCTGTCTCCTGAGGAAGAGCAGAAGATTGTCGAGACCTTTATCAAGAAAGAAGTCGTCGAGGACTTTTCTGTCACCGTCTCTTATGAGGATATCAAGAAGAAGAACTACTCTCTCAGCGCAGGCCAATACTTTGACATCAAGATTGACTATGTAGATATCACAGCAGAAGAGTTTGAAGCTAAGATGACCGCCTTTCAAGACAAACTCTCAGACCTCTTCCAGCAATCGCATGCCTTGGAGCGGGAGATAGAAGAGCAAATGAAGGGGTTGAAGTATGAGTAGTATAAGGTTAGGGGAGATTGGAAAAATCTCAATGTGTAAGAGAATATTAAAATCTCAGACAAATGAATTTTCAGGAATCCCTTTTTATAAAATCTCGACGTTTGGTGGTACTCCGACAGTCTATATTGATGAAAAGATTTATCGCGAGTACAAAGAAAAATATTCATACCCTAAAAAAGGTGATATTTTAATTTCTGCTGCAGGAACAATTGGGAAAACAGTAATATTTGATGGAGAAGATTCTTATTTTCAGGATTCCAATATAGTATGGATAGAAAATGATGAATCAAAAGTAACAAATCAGTTTCTTTATTATTTTTTACAGACAAATCCTTTTATTACCACAAATGGAAGTACCATAAAAAGATTATATAACGATAATATAAGAGATACTAAGATGCCGAATGTTCCTTCAATCCAACAACAAAATCAAATTACAGATATTTTGGGTACTTTAGACAAAAAAATTCAAACCAACAACCAAGTCAACCAAGAGTTGGAAGCCATGGCTAAGACCCTCTATGACTACTGGTTTGTGCAGTTTGATTTCCCAGACCAGAATGGTAACCCCTACAAATCATCAGGTGGAAAGATGGTTTATAGCCCAGAACTCAAACGCGAAATCCCAGAGGGGTGGGGAGTGGAGAAGTTGGGAAATATTACAATATGCCATGACTCGAAAAGGGTTCCATTATCAAGTAAAGATAGAGAGCTTGTAAAAGGGGAGATACCCTATTATGGTGCTACTGGGATAATGGATTATGTCAATGATTATATTTTCGATGGAGATTATGTTCTAATGGCTGAGGATGGTTCAGTAATGACCGAAAAAGGAAATCCTATTTTACAACGTATTTCAGGGAAAAATTGGGTAAATAATCACGCTCATGTATTAGAACCAATTAAAAATTATAGCTGTAAGCTACTGATGATGTTATTGAAAGATGTTTCTGTCATGCAAATTAAGACTGGCTCAATTCAAATGAAAATTAATCAAGAAAACATGAACAAAATTGTGGTTCCTGAAATTCCGTTGAAATTATTATTTGAGATTAATCAAAAATTAGAAGTAATTGATAAACGACAACTTAATTTAATCGAAGAAAATAAAAAACTTACCCAACTGCGCGATTGGCTCTTGCCAATGCTGATGAATGGACAGGTGAAGGTGAAGAAGGGGAAAGAGGCATAAATTGATTTCAATAAATATTAATGATGAAAAAAAACGGTTGGTTTCTTTTAGTCAACAACCAGATTTCGATGAATATGTTAGAATTTTTCTAATCAAAATTAAGAAAAATGAGATTTTTTTATATAAACAAGATGCTGATAAGAAAACTAAAGAAAATGTACTTAAAGCAATTATTGAAAGTATGGAGAAATCTACTTTTAGCAATCGGGAAATAAAACCATATGATCCAGTCACAACATATAAAAATGTGCATGAGCAAGTAGAGGTTTCAGAATATGAAAATATTCAATCTGTAATTTCAAAATTTAATGATGAACAAAAACATCTACTAAGTACAAGTTGTGAGACGGAAAAAGATTTGCATAACTATTTGGTTGAAATAAAGAAGGACAGTGTTATTAATCTAAAATTTATCGGTTCTTTTGTGAATGCATTTCAATTGGAAAAAAAGATGTTAATTGGTAATTTTACGGATAGTAAAATTAAATTAAGGGAACGAAATAATCTATTTGGATTAAACAAGAAGATTGATTTAATGATTGTTGATGATGAAAAAATTTTAATCAATCAAGCAGAATCAAAATTTGATTCTATATTTGGAATGAATAAAAAATTTGCTGAGCAAGCAACAGAAATTCTAAATACTGATGCAAATATAAAAACTATATTTGAACAAGCTTCAATTGATTTTTTGAAAACAAAAGTGATCAATGGTAAGAGACTTGCTACTAGGTTAATTAAAATTGTTTCTGATACGAATCGTTTTACAGAAACAGTTAAACATATTGACAAAATACAAACTATAAAAAATGATCCTAATCATAAATTTTATAAAGAAATTGAAGATGTTACGTTCAGTAATGGAAAGTTAAGTATTACTGATGAAAAAAATTGTGTTCAATTGATTAATGCTATATCAGACGCATTTGTGAAAGCTTACATTTCTGAGATTGAAACTGTTGAAGAAGGACGTATGTAATGCAACGAGATCTTTTTTCTAAGTGGACATTGTTTATCACTTCATATTTACCACTATATTTATGGCTTCTGTTTAGTAATATTAATTATTCCAAACTCTCAATTGAGAGATTAATTGCTTTTGATTTTGAGCATAAATTGATTCGTACAGTTTTTGTTGTTCTAATTTTTATTTCAGTTATCAAATTATGGAAATTATTTAAGTTTGACGGTAAGGAAATTATTAAAATACCTAGAAAAATGGAAATTTCACCAGAAAGTGATTCATTGATGAACTACATTGTTACGTATTTTACTCCGTTACTGTCTTTTGATATGAATAATACAACTAGTATTTTCATGAATTCATTGTTATTTCTTTTGATTGGGTTAATGTATGTTGGCAGTAATGCAAGTTATCTAAACCCTGTTCTAGGAGTTTTCGGGTTTAAGATATTTGGAGTTACAGGTTTTCCTCACGCTCATCATATCATAACAAATCTCTCATTTGATGATATAGAAACAGCGAGAGAAACAGATGTAGAATTAACTAGTTATAGATTAGGTGATGGAATTTACATTTTAAAAAGAAAATAGGTAACATTTCTTATTATAAATTAATAGCTATAATCCCAGCCAAATAAAGATTTCGGCTGGGATTTATTTTCTTTACATGATACAATTAAATTACCTAAAAGGTAATTTAGTTTAACAGAAAGGAATTTATGAAGCTTATCTATACAAATAAAACTGTTGAGAAACAGTGCACTGAGCTGAGGCGAGCGAAAAAGGATTTTTCGGATAAGGTTGCATTAAAGTTGCATCAGTTGATTAACCTTTTGGAAGCATCGGATTCTTTGTCTAGTGTGACGGCTTTTCCTAAGTATCATTTTCACCAATTAAAGGGAAAGAGAAATGGACAGTTTGCTTTAGATATAGATGGTCGAAGGAGTTCCTATCGTTTGATTGTAGGATTTCGGGAGGAAGATCTTGAGAAGGTATTTTCAAGTCTGGTAGAAATCGAAATCTTGAAAATAGAGGAGGTTAGCAATCATTATGAGTAAGAAAGTTGTTGAGTACAAAGACCTGATTGCTTTTCATCCAGGTCAGTATGTTGAAGATTTAATTGAGGATTATAACGTAACTCAGAAAGAATTTGCGGAGCGTTTAGGAGTCTCTGCCAAGACCGTCAGCAAGCTAGTTAATGCTGAGGAGTCTATTAGTAAGGAGACAGCTCATAAGTTAGCCAAGTTAAGTGGTGTTTCTATGCAGACTTGGCTCAACCTTCAAAACATTTATGATGTGAAAGTGGCTGAAATTGTAGAACAAAAAGAGCTTGATCAAGGCTGCGAGAAGGAAATCTGCGAGATGATTGACTTTAAGTATTTTAAGCAAAAAGGCTACGTTCCAGAGAAGCGATATGGTATCGGTGAAAAGATTACAGAGCTTCGGAAGATTCTAGAAGTATCGAGTTTAGAATATCTCGTGACTTTTAACCATTTAGTGAGTTATCGTAATACACGTGACTTTACCGAAAAGAGTATCGTTAATTCCAATATCATGTTAGAGTTGGCTTCAAAAAAAGCTCGAAATAAAACGACCACGAAGCTTAATCGCAGAAAGTTAGAGAAAAATTTACCAACTTTAAGAGAATTGACAAGAAAAGATCCAAAGGATTTTGCTCAAGAGTTGACCGATATCTTGCTAGAGTGTGGGGTTGTCCTAGTGGGCCTTCCTGCTTTAGCAAATGCCAATTTAAATGGTGCAACAAAAAAATTTGGAAACGGTAGTGTCTTGTTGTTATTAACAGATCGTAATAAAGCATCGGATATTTTTTGGTTTTCACTTTTCCATGAGATTGGCCATATTCTGCAGAATGACTTTTCGTCCGATGATGAAGGTAGCGACTCTTATCAACGTTCTGAGGAACTAGCAGACCAATTTGCGAAAGATTTACTAATTGCCCCTCAAGACTATCAAAGATTTATAAATGAAGGTTGCTTTGATAAACAAGCGATTAAGAAATTTGCTGAAGAAATCGGTATTCATCCTAGCATTGTTTTAGGTCGATTGCAGAATGATGAGTATTTGGGTTATGATCAATTTAGAGACTTAAAAGTGAACTATTATTTGGTTTCTTAATGGATCTTATAGTGCAATCAAAAGCTTTTTCCGAATAATAGAAGTAGAGGGACCAACCCTCTATTTTTTCTTAAGGAGAGGTAGATGGAAAAAAGACACAAGCATGTCTCACCGACCTTGGATATTATGGCTAAGAAGATTTTTAGCCTGCCCGAGGTGACGGTGGCTTTTATTCGAGATATTTTGGATTTGGATGTTGTGGATGCTCAGATTTTGGAGGGAACACAGCTTCATAAAAAGGACTTTGAGGAGGATGAGCTTTTCTCAACGTCAGTGGATGTTCGAGCAAAGTTGAATGATGGAACCGAGGTTATCATTGAGATACAGGTGCGTAAGCAACATTATTTTCTCAATCGTTTTCATTATTATTTGGCTAACCAGCTGGTGGAAAATGTGCAACAATTACGCCAACAAGGGCAGACACACAAGATGTACGAACAGATGGAGCCAGTTTATGGCATAGCTATCTTGGAGAAGACCTTGTTGCCAGATGAGGAGTCCCCGATTAATACTTATTGGATGGCCAATAGTCGGACGGGCAAGCCTTTGAATTCTTACTATAAGGACGGAAAACGTCAGAACCTTCTTCAGATTGCCTTTTTAGAGTTGGATAAGTATAATAAAGATAAACATATTACGGATGAAGGGCGGCAGTGGCTAGAGTTTTTTGGAAATCTCCCATTTTCTAAGGCACCTAGTCAAGCGGTCACGCATGCCGATTCATTACTGGATTCATCCAGCTGGACACAGGAGGAAAAGGCGATGATTGATGAACGCATACGAATTCAAGAAAATTATGACATGACTATGGAAACAGCTATTGATGAAGCGCGTGAAGAAGGCTTGGAGCGAGGGATAGAGAAAGGAATAGAGCGTGGACTTAAACAAGGCTTGGAACAAGGTCGTTATGAGGAGCGTCTAGAGTTGGTTCGCAAGATGCTCTCAAAAGGTCTATCACTAGAAGTTGTGTCAGATGTGACAGGTTTATCGCTTGAAGAACTAGAGGCTATGTTATCTTAAAATCAGCTGGACACAGGAGGAAAAGGCGATGATTGATGAACGCATACGTATTCAAGAAAATTATGATATGACTATGGAAACAGCTATTGATGAAGCGCGTGAAGAAGGACTGGAGCGAGGATTAGAGCAGGGACTTGAAGAAGGTTTGGAACGAGGCCGTCATGAGGGACAACTAGAGCTGATTCGCAAGATGTTATCAAAGGGTTTACCGTTAGAAGTTGTGTCAGATGTGACAGGTTTATCACTTGAAGAGCTAGAGGCTATGTTATCTTAAAATCAGCTGGACACAGGAGGAAAAGGCGATGATTGATGAACGCATACGTATACAAGAAAATTATGATATGACTATGGAAACAGCTATTGATGAAGCACGTGAAGAAGGCTTGGAACAAGGATTAGAGCAGGGATTGGAACAAGGCCGTCATGAGGGACAACTAGAGTTGATTCACAAGATGTTATCAAAAGGTCTACCGTTAAAAGTTGTGTCAGATGTGACAGGTTTATCGCTTGAAGAACTAGAGGCATTGTTATCGTAAATTTTAGCTGAGTTAATCAATTTTTTGAAAGTCAGAGGCAGTTTTTGTCTCTTTTTTTATTTTTGGGTATTTAACATTTGTAATACTTAAACATTCGGAAAATAATACTTTGAATCGTAAAATTAAAAAAGACTGTCAAACGTTTGATAGGAATCTGAGAAAATAGATTTCAGGTATTTTTAAAATTTAGTTTGACAGTTCTTACCAAATAAGGTTTTTTTGGACATGCTAGTTTTTCCTTTCTGACATGTGACAGAAATCATCGTTTTGTGCGACATTTTTAGACTGTCATTTATAGGTGAATGACTGAACTTTCTAATATGACAATGTTGTTAAGGCCTTGTTAAAATGGCTTTCCTAGCCTTTTCTTTTACGTTTTCATCCCTTATAATTTTCTTTGGTTTGTTTTCACGAAGAAAAACAACAGTATTATCAACAATCGAATATGATGGAATCTCTATTTTCTCTTCCAACAGTGGTTTGGTTCTCAGATAGAGAGATTGTGAAAAAAGTATCAGGAGAATAAAAGTGTTTAAAGACAGTAAGACAAAACCAAAGTACAGCATCCGTAAATACTCTATTGGGGCAGCATCTGCCTTGATTGGTTTTATGACTTTGGCACACGGGCAAGTAGCTCATGCTGACGAGGCACAATCGATTAGTGACTTGACGAATGCCTCAAATCAGGCGCAGGCTCCTCAATCGGCTTCAACAGCTCATTTGGCGACTTCAGAGCCAGCATCAGAGCCAGCATCAGTTGAGACAGTACAAGCGTCACAGCCTGTTAATATTATGCCGTCTCAACCTCAGGTAACGACTGCTCAAGCAGCTGAGCAGACTC
>ERZ1023420.293-NODE-293-length-15481-cov-358.370089_pt1 | contig 15481 bp, 10 predicted proteins | sample MGYA00380512_ERZ1023420 | MGnify/ENA primary metagenome ERZ1023420 (study PRJEB33173, sample SAMEA4830390) | metagenome | study: EMG produced TPA metagenomics assembly of the PRJEB25223 data set... | reverse complement strand
ATTGTACCCACGTTTACGTGCGGTTTTGTACGTTCAAATTTTTCTTTAGACATTGCTAATGTTTCCTAAGAAGTGCGGTATAAAACAATCATATTTTACACCGCTGGTTTACAAAAATTATTTTTTACGCGCTTCAATTACTGCAGCTGCCACACTTGTTGGAGCTTCAGCATATTTTAACGGTTCCATTGAGTATGATGCACGACCTTGAGTTTGTGAACGTAAGTCTGTTGCATAACCGAACATCTCAGAAAGTGGAACTTCTGCATCGATTTTAACAACGAATTCATTCGCTTCTTGACCGTTTACCATAGCACGACGACGGCTTAAATCACCAATTACATCACCAACATACTCAGGTGGAGTTTCTACTTCAACTTTCATGATTGGCTCAAGTAGAACTGGGTTTGCTTTTGAGAATGCCGCTTTAAATGCTAAAGACGCAGCAAGTTTAAATGCTAACTCAGATGAATCCACATCATGGTATGAACCGAAGTGTAAACGTACACCAAGATCAACTACTGGGTAACCCGCTAATGGACCAGATTTAAGTTGTTCTTGAATACCTTTATCAACGGCTGGAATGTATTCACCAGGAATTACACCGCCTTTGATTTCGTTTACAAATTCATAACCAGGGCCTTCTGGATCTAATGGGTATAAGTCGATAACAACATGACCATATTGACCGCGACCACCAGATTGTTTAGCGTGTTTACCTTCGACATCATTAACACGAGTGCGGATAGTTTCACGGTATGATACTTGTGGTTTACCAATATTAGCTTCCACTTTGAACTCACGTTTCATACGATCAACAATGATATCTAAGTGCAACTCACCCATACCAGAAATAATGGTTTCACCAGATTCCTCATCTGTGTGAACACGGAATGAAGGGTCTTCTTGTGCTAAACGACCTAATGCTAAGCCCATTTTTTCTTGGTCAGCTTTAGTTTTTGGTTCTACCGCAACAGAGATTACTGGCTCTGGGAATTCCATACGCTCAAGGATAATTGGCGCATCAATTGCACATAATGTATCACCAGTAGTTACATCTTTTAATCCGATAGCAGCTGCGATGTCACCTGCACGAACTTCTTTAATTTCTTCACGTTTATTAGCGTGCATCTGTACGATACGACCAAAACGCTCACGTTTTTGACGTACAGAATTCAATACTGTATCTCCAGAATTAATCACTCCAGAATATACACGGAAGAATGTTAAGTTACCTACGAATGGGTCAGTTGCAATTTTAAATGCTAATGAAGAGAATGGTTCTTCATCACTTGCGTGACGCTCACCTTCAGTTTCATCTGGATTAATACCTTTAATAGCAGGAATATCAGTTGGTGCTGGTAGGTATTCAACAACTGCATCAAGCATTGCTTGAACACCTTTGTTTTTGAACGCAGAACCACAGGTTACCAAAATAATTTCATTTGCTAATACACGCTGACGTAATGCTGACTTAATTTCTTCTTCAGTTAAGTCTTCGCCACCTAAGTATTTTTCCATTAATTCTTCTGACGCTTCAGCTGCCGCTTCAACAAGGTTTTGACGCCATTCTTCACAGTCTGCTTGCATATTAGCAGGCACTTCTTCATAAGTGAAAGTCATACCTTGGTCTGCTTCATTCCAATTGATCGCTTTCATTTTGATCAAATCAACTACACCTGTGAAGTTTTCTTCTGCACCAACAGGGAGTTGAAGAGGAATAGCATTAGCACCTAAGCGAGTTTTTAATTGTTCAACAACACGTAAGAAGTTAGCACCAGTACGGTCCATTTTGTTTACGAACGCAATACGTGGAACTTCATATTTGTTAGCTTGACGCCATACGGTTTCAGATTGTGGTTGAACACCACCAACCGCACAGTAAACCATTACCGCACCATCAAGAACACGCATAGAACGTTCTACTTCAACAGTAAAGTCCACGTGTCCTGGAGTATCAATAACATTGATACGATGTTGTGGGAATTGTTGTGACATACCAGACCAGAATGCAGTTGTTGCCGCAGAGGTAATGGTGATACCACGCTCTTGTTCTTGTTCCATCCAGTCCATCGTTGCTGCACCATCGTGCACTTCACCGATTTTGTGGCTAACACCAGTATAGAATAAGATACGCTCAGTAGTAGTAGTTTTACCCGCATCAATATGCGCACTGATACCGATATTACGATATCTTTCAATAGGGGTTGTACGAGCCATTATTATAACCTTGTTTATTTAATATCAGTTTATATAAGGGTAAGGCTTCATCAACGATGAAGCCCTTTAAATTCAAAAACTTATTACCAACGGTAGTGAGCAAATGCTTTGTTAGCTTCAGCCATACGGTGAACATCTTCACGTTTTTTCACTGCTGCACCTTTATTATCTGAAGCATCAGATAATTCGTTTGCAAGGCGTAAAGCCATTGATTTATCACCACGTTTACGTGCTGCTTCAACGATCCAACGCATACCTAATGCGTTACGACGTACAGGGCGCACTTCAACTGGTACTTGGTAAGTAGAACCACCAACACGACGAGATTTAACCTCAACAGTTGGACGTACGTTTTCAAGTGCAACTTCAAACGCTTCTAAAGGTTCTTTACCTGTGCGTTGTGCTAAAGTTTCTAAAGCACCATAAACGATTGATTCAGCAACGGATTTTTTACCGTCTACCATGATTACATTAATAAATTTTGCAAGTAATTCTGAACCGAACTTCGGATCTGGAAGAATCTTGCGTGCTTCAACACTACGACGACGTGGCATTGCGAATTTCTCCGTATTTTAATCTTCAGGATATCCAAAACCCATCAGCAATATTTCTCATTGAGAAAATTTGCAGCGCAAAGCGCTTTTTGACTGGAGTTTATGGTTTAAATTGTTTTGCTAATTTAGACGTTTGGCCTTACTTAACGGAGAACCATTAAGCTTTAGGACGTTTAACGCCGTATTTAGAACGACCTTGTTTACGATCTTTAACGCCTGCGCAGTCTAATGCACCGCGTACTGTGTGGTAACGCACACCCGGTAAGTCTTTAACACGACCACCACGGATTAATACAACACTGTGCTCTTGAAGGTTGTGACCTTCACCACCGATATAAGAAGTTACTTCAAAACCGTTAGTTAAGCGGATACGACATACTTTACGTAACGCTGAGTTTGGTTTTTTAGGAGTTGTAGTATATACGCGAGTACATACACCACGTTTCTGCGGGCAAGCCTCTAATGCAGGAACGTTGCTTTTTACAACCTTTTTCACACGCGGTTTGCGTACTAGCTGGTTGATAGTTGCCATTAAAAAAGCTCCAGTTTAAATGTTATTCAATAATAGAATGTTGTTCAAAAAATCTACTTCTATATAGAAATAGACGGCGAATTCTAATAGTTTTACGCTTTATTGTCAATAATTAAACAATATGCTCTAAGATTAAAACTAGATTAAAATTTACCGCACTTTTGTTTTTTAATAAAAAATTTTATTCCCCACGTTTAAGCATGCCTTGTTTTTTCAAATTAACCAGAATAATTGAAATAGCAGCAGGCGTTATACCTGAAATTCGGCTCGCTTGACCAATGGAAACCGGACGATGTTGTTCCAATTTCGCACGTACTTCATTAGATAAACCAGACACTTTGCTGTAATCAAAGTTAGCTGGGATAGCCGTATTTTCGTGGCGTTTTTGTTTTTCAATTTCTTCTTGTTGATGCTCAATATAGCCTTGATACTTAATGGCAATTTCCACTTGTTCTACGGCTTCTCTATCTTCCATTGCCGGTTTATATGGCGTTAAAGAAGTCAAAATATCGTAGGTCATTTCAGGACGACGCAATAAATCTTCACCGCTAGCCTCACGTACAAGTGGACTACCAAGCACTTTATTCGCTTCTTCTAAATATTCCGAACGAGGATGCAACCAAATGCTGCGTAAACGTTGGCGTTCCTGTTCAATATTTTCCATTTTTTGATTGAAACGTGCCCAGCGAGCCTCATCAATCAAACCTAATTCATGGGCAATTGGTGTTAAACGAATGTCTGCATTGTCTTCACGTAGTAATAAACGGTATTCAGCACGAGAAGTAAATACGCGATATGGTTCTTTGGTACCAAGTGTGCAAAGGTCATCAACCAATACGCCAGTATAAGATTGATCACGGCGTGGATACCATGCATCCTTCTCTTGAACATAAAGACCTGCGTTAATCCCAGCCAATAAACCTTGTGCCGCAGCTTCTTCATAACCCGTTGTACCGTTAATTTGACCTGCGAAGAATAGACCCGAAATTGATTTAGTTTCTAATGTTGGTTTTAAGTCACGTGGATCAAAATAATCATATTCAATCGCATAACCTGGTTTAATAATGCGCGCTTTTTCCAAACCTTTCATAGAATTCACAATGCCCATTTGCACGTCAAACGGTAAACTGGTAGAGATCCCGTTTGGATACACTTCATTACTGGTTAAGCCTTCTGGTTCTAAATAAATTTGATGTGAATTACGATCCGAGAAACGCATCACTTTATCTTCAATGGATGGGCAATAACGTGGACCGATCCCTTCAATCACACCTGTATACATTGGACTACGATCCAAGTTATTACGGATCACTTCATGGGTTTGTTCATTGGTATGGGTTATATAACAAGGAATTTGTTGAGGGTGATCATCAACAGATCCCATAAAAGAGAACACGGGCAACACCTCATCACCATGTTGTTTAGCTAAAATATCAAAATTGATCGTACGTGCATCAATACGCGGCGGTGTACCTGTTTTAAGGCGATCTACACGTAATCCGAGATCTCTTAATCGATGTGAAAGATTTACAGAAGCAGGATCCCCTGCACGGCCACCTTCATAATTTTCCAAACCAATATGAATTTTACCAGCTAAGAAAGTACCCGCAGTTAATACCACTGATTTAGCACGAAAAATTAATCCCATTTTTGTACTAACGCCTGTAACTCGATCTTGCTCAATCAGAATATCAGTCGCTTCTTGTTGGAAAATATCTAAATTAGGTTGATTTTCTAATGCAGTACGAACAGCTTGACGATATAGAACTCTGTCAGCTTGAGCTCGAGTAGCACGCACTGCTGGACCTTTACTGCTATTTAAAGTACGAAATTGGATCCCTGCTTTATCTGCAGCATGCGCCATTAAACCGCCCATTGCATCTACTTCTTTTACTAAATGACCTTTACCGATCCCACCAATTGCAGGATTACAAGACATTTGCCCTAAAGTATCTACATTATGTGTTAATAAAAGGGTTTTTAATCCCATTCGAGCTGGTGCAAGCGCAGCTTCTGTACCCGCATGGCCACCACCGATCACAATCACATCATAAGTTTCAGTGTAAAACATATCTATCTCTATTTATTCGGATCAAAAAATTGGCGTTATTCTACAGAAATTTAAAACACCTGACAAAAAAAGAATGGATCTATTGATCCTTTGAAAGATCAGGTTTGTATTAGTAAATAAGATCTCTTTTTATATAAAGATCTTATTATTGTTATTAAGATCTTTTTTGGTTGTGAGTAACCTTATTCGATCCTTACGGAAACAGGTGTTATAGGATCCAAAAATCTTGTGAAAATGCGATCATTTTCTTTAAAAATCTTGTGTGTAAAATGGAAAGTTATTAACAATTTTATTTTTGCTCAAAGTTACCAAGTGAGTAAAAACAGTTTTATGACAGATTATTTATGAGTTATCCACAGATTTTATTAGGTCATGCTATAAAAAAAATTATATAAAATAGTCCTGCTATTTTATGGTATAATAATTCCTTATTCTTTGATTGAGGATATAAAATGACAAATGAACTAACGTTTAATTCCGACTGGTTTACCCATAATGTTCCTGCTTTAGAAGCTATTATGGCTGATTTAAAACCGAGTAAAATTTTAGAAATAGGATCTTTTGAAGGGCGTTCAACCGTATTTTTCTTGGAAAATATGTTAAATAAACATGATAAAGTTGAAATTCATTGTATTGATTCTTGGTTAGGAGGACGCGAACATATCCAAAGTGGATGGGATATGGATAGTGTGGAACATCAGTTTGAAGAAAATATTTGTACATTTTTACATTCTTTTAATGAGAAAAAAGAATGTAAAGTTGTAAAAAGAAAAGGATATTCTCATGCTAAAATGATCGAATTACTGACTCAAGGTTATGAAAATTATTTTGATTTTATTTATGTTGATGGATCACATGAAGCAACGGATGTTTTATTTGATGCATTATTAGCCCACCGCTTAGTGCGGGGGGGGGGGGGGTAATAGCCTTTGATGATTATTTATGGTCTCCCGATCCGTTAGGTCAGCAAGATCATTTTAATTTAGTTAAACCTGCAGTTGATGCTTATGTGAATATCTATCAAAGAAAGGTGGCGGTTATAAATATGTTACCTATCTATCAATTATATGTTAAAAAATTAAGTGATTAAATTATACCTTCAATATGTAAAAAAACTCTAAAAATTTGACCGCTCTTTAGGAAGAAAAAATGCCACCTAAATTTTAATATTTAGATGGCATTTTATTTTCCTAATTATTATTTAGATAAATCAATTTGATACACTGCAAAACCGATTTCGTCAGTACCCACTTGTTTCATTGGGTATTGTGCTTTTTCTGCGATAAATTTCGCTGCTTGTTCGCTTGGCGATGTTTCAAAACGGACATCTAATTTATCGTTACCTGTGATAGGCACAAAAAGCCAGTTTTTATCCGCATTTGGATTGACTGAACCCTCTTTCTCACTGGTTGCTTTAATATAATCAGCCAAAATTTGACGGCTTTCATCTGGTGAAGCGTAAACAATATGTTGATCGCCAGTACCTGGGAATTTATTGCCGTAAGCACGATAGTTATTTGTTGCAATCAAAAATTCTGCTTTTGGATCAACTGGTTTACCTTGATAAGTGAGATTCACTACACGATGCGATTCTGGATTAATTAATTTACATTCGCCATCGTAACGAGCTGGTTTGGTTAGATCGTATTCATAATTAACACCATCAATCACATCAAAGTTATAAGTGCGGAAACCTTCCCAGTCGATTAATGATTGTGGTTTATCACTTATAGGGTCAATTTGTTTAAACATACCAGCACTACATTCTAACCATTCTTTTAATTGCTCGCCTGTCGCTTTAACAACCACTAGCGTATTTGGATAAAGGTATAAGTCTGCAGCGTTACGGAAAGTTAATTTACCTTTATTCACTTCGGTATAACCCGTTGGGTCATTTTTACGACCGCCTGCTTTAAATGGTGCGCCTGCACTTAAAATAGGTAAGCCAGCCATTGCTGCAACACTTGGTGCAACTTTCTCTACATACGCTTTTTGTGCTTGGTTTACAATTTGAATGGTTGGATCATCTTGTACTAATGCAAGGTAACTATACATATTGTCTGTGGCTTTGCCGATAGGTTGAGAAACATATTTACGTGTCGCTTCGTGAACTGGTTTTAAAAGTGCGGTAATTTCTGGGTCATTTTTTGCAAGTGCTTTTTTGGTTTCTATATCATAAATTGGACGAAGTACAGCTTTGCCAGAAGTCACGATCCATTTACCCTTGTGTTCTGTTAAGCCTAAATCCACCACACTGATATTATTTGCCCAATAGCCTGCCATACTTTCTGGTATGCCTTTTACGGTACCATTTACGATGTCCGCATTTGGTGATTTCGCAAATTCTTTATTTGGGAATAAACGGTGTGAGTGACCAAAAATAACCGCATCAATATGTGGAACATCCGCTAAATAGAATGCAGAGTTTTCAGCACCTTCTTGATAAGGTTCATCAGATGGGCCTGTGTGAGCTAATGCAACGACAATATCAGCCCCTTTTTTCTTCATTTCAGGGACATATTTTTGTGCTGTTTTTACAATATCACGGGTTTCCACTTTGCCTTGAAGGTTTGCTTTATCCCAAACCATGATTTGCGGTGGCACAAAACCGATGTAACCAATTTTTAATTTATGTGTTTTGCCATTATTATCCACCACAGATTTTTCTTGAATGACATAAGGTGTGAAATAAGGTTCTTCTGTCCCCGCTTTTACTACGTTTGAATTCACAATTGGGAATTTAGCTTGTTTGATGGCATCTGCAAGATAATTGAGACCATAGTTAAATTCGTGGTTACCTAATGTACCCACTTCATAATTCATCGCATTTAAACAATCGACCGCAGGGTTAGATTTGCCTTCTTTATAGCCTTGTGCAGCTTGATAGTCTGCAATTGGATTACCTTGAATTAAATCCCCATTATCTACCAATACGCTATTTTTTACTTCAGCACGTGCTTGACGAATAAGGCTGGCTGCACGAGTAAAACCGAATTTATCGGTTGGTGCATCTTTATAATAGTCAAAATCGGTCAAGAAACTATGAACATCTGTTGTTGCCACAATGCGTAGTTCAACATCGCTCTTTCCTTTTGCCATCGCAAAACGGTTTGCACTTAATGCAAGAATACTGGTCGCACCAATTTGAATAAAATGACGTCTGTTCATCATAGAGTTTTCCTTATTAGGGTGAGTAAATATTCCCTTTATTCTAAGAAAAATAGCGGATTCTTAAAAGAAAGGAGTAAAAATATTTTTATTTAATTAAGATAATAATTTCTGTACTAAGGAAGTATAAATATTAACCCCAGTAAGTAATTGATTTTCATCAAAATCAAATTCAGCTTCGTGATGACCTGCTGTGCGATCTGCGCCAAGAATGAAGTAAATTGCTTTGCCTCCGTGTTCTTGTACACGTCTACCTAAAATAGTCGCATCTTCACTTGCATTGAAAGCATAATCTGAATTTACGTTATTTATTTGTGGTTGTTCAAGGGATATTTCTTCGATGAGTTTTATAAGTTCAACATCATTATTCATATCCACGGCTTCACCTACAATTTCAGTTTCATATGCGACATCAAAACTTATGGAGATACCTTTGGCTATTTGCATGACTTGTTCAGTCATGTATTCATTAATTGCTTTATTTTCTCCCCGCACTTCTAATTGTAATTCAGCAGAAGATGGAATGACATTTCGTCCTTCACCCGCTTTTAGCACACCCACATTAATTCTTGTCATGCCTTTACCATGGCGTGCAATACCATGAAGTTGAGTGACTGTATGCGCTGCAGCTAATAAAGCATTACGACCTAAATGGGGCGCAGCACCTGCGTGCGCAGGTTTACCTTTATAGCGAATATCAATTTTTGTAGTGGAAAGAAAATTTCTTGGATTAGCAATAACTGTGCCTGTATTCGCGCAAAAACTAATGTGTGAAGAAGCAAAATAATCTGCATCATCAATTATGCCACTTTGTGCAATAGCTGCTGCACCACGAACGCCTTCTTCTGCTGGTTGGAATACAATTTTTACTTTTCCAGTGAGTTTATCTTTGTTCTGAGCGATCCATAATGCAACACCTAAACCTATTGTAATGTGTGAATCATGTCCACAAGCATGCATAAAACCATCGTTAATTGAGGCAAAACCTTCTTTATTTGGAATATGCTCGGATGAGCGAGTTTCCGTTACATTCACACAGTCTATGTCAAAACGTAATGCAATAGTTTTCCCTGGTTTACCTGAATCAAATAATGCCACACAACCAGTGTACCCTTCCATTTTTTCGAGCCATTTTCCATTAGCTCCATAGGCTTTTGCATTAGCTAAACCTTTATCTACTGCAGCTTGTTTTCGTCCACGAACAAAGTCTGGATTTATAATTTGTTTGCCAAGAAAAATTTCAAAACAATCTAAGTCTTCCAAGTAATCCGCAATGCGAGAAGTTGTCCAAAATTCACTCCAGCCAATTTCTGGAAAACGATGAAATTCACGACGCCATTTAACAAGTTGATTTAAATCTAAGTTCATTTTTTTCTTTCTTTAAAAGTCTATAAAAACAGACCACACTTAAATAAAGTGCGGTCAATTTTTTACTATTTTTACAACATAAATAATGCTAAGAATAAAACAGCAAGTATCATGCCTGGTGCGGTACGTTTTACCATTTCTACTGGGCTTACCATCGCAAGGCCTGCACAAACAATGGTTACACCTGCAATTGGTGAAGCTGTACGACCAATTGCACCAGCAATGGCTGCTGCCATACCAAGATTTACATGAGTGTAACCGAGTTCTACAGCATGTGGCGTGACGGCAGTGTTAAAGGCAATCGCTGCTGCATCGCCAGAGCCTGTAATTAAGCCCATTAAGAATGGTCCAATTGTTGCACCCCAACGTACAAATTCGTTGGATTCTTTTAAGAAAGAAATTGCAGCATCCACTGCGCCCGTAGATTTTAATCCTGCTACAAATACACTGGCTGCAATGATAATACCAAGTACGTTTGCATAAGAATTTCCCATACCATTGAAAAATTCTTCAGTGATTTTTACTGGGGAAATTCGAGTGACGATAATGCCATAAATTGCACCAATTAGCATCGCTTGAGGAACGCCCATTTTAGTCCATTCAAGACCTGGTACTTGTTGTAATGACGTTCCACCAATCACTAAAATAACTAATGGTATTAATGGTGCAAGGGCATAAAGTACATTGACGCCTTCAACAACTTTAATTTCACTTTCTTTTTGTTCTGCAAGATAAGCTTGGCGATGTTGTTCACCATAATCTTTAAAAACAAGCGCAAGAATTGTTAAAACAACCGCACCTATTGCTCCCGCAATCATGTTATATGGTGCATGTGAAAGGTTTACTTGAGTGATAGTTAATCCTGACATTTCACTAATCATTGCTGAGTGAGAAGAACCCGGGCTCATCATTGATCCAAAAGTCCCTGCTAAAATAGCTGCACCAGCAGTAGCTGGTCGAACACCCGCACTTTTTAAAACGGGAATTAATGTTGCGCCAACCGCAGCAGCACAACCAGCAGCAGAAGGAATAGCAATATTGATGAAAAAGGTAATGACGGTTGCAATTGGAATTAAGAAGAATTTTAATCCGCTTAATGGTTTGGTAAGTAAATGCACTAGATGAGTATCACATTGAGTGTATTTCATTACATAAGCAAAACCCATACTGGAACAGATAGCCATAATTAATCCGCCAGATGTCATACTTTTGGCAAAAGCATCTAATGCACCCATTGGATTCAGCGTTAGAATGGACATTATTAAACCGACACCAATTAAAACAGTTCGGGTTTCGGCTTTTTTAATCAGAAAATAAATTGTGGCAATAATGCCAATCACTGCAACGATGGATTTGAATAATTCCATTATATGTTCCCTTTAAGTTAATAAGAAAAAGTTGTATTGATATCAAATGTGCCACATTCCATATTTTCACTGAAGCACAAAATAGGATTTTCGCCCAACACAGTTGCCATTTCATTTTGTATATGAAGTGCTGAACCTTCAGGCAATGCATACACAAGTGCGGTTGGATTAACGAGTAAAAATTCGGCTAAACGTTCTTCTCGGCTTTCTCCATTGTGGCCTTGCATTTTACCTGAAATAAAGTGCGGATTAATTTGATGAGGAAAAAGCTGTAATGCTTGAAATGAAGGAGGATAAGTAATTGGCATATCATTAGTTGTCATTATAGATGCACCAGCTACATTTGCCCCAGCACTCCAACCAAAATAAGGCGTACCGTTATTCACTTTTTCACGAATGATATCAATCAAATTGTGTTCATAAAGCTGTTTTAACAAACAAAATGTATTCCCGCCGCCAATAGCGATGACGTCTGCTTGTTCAATAATATCTAGATGCTGTTTACCATGATGAACGGAAACAATATTCATCCCTAAATCAGAAAGTGCATTTTGCACAGTTTTTTCATATTCATCAAAAGTGCGGCTCACCCCAGCATAAGGTACAAAAGCAATTGTTTTACTACGATAATCAGCCAAGAAATTTTGTAACCAAGGTAGGGTGTGTTCAAGATAACCTGTGTTCTTGTATTTTGAGCTACTGAGCAGTAACATATTTTTCATATTTATAATCCTTTTTAGGGATGAAAAGTTATTGCTATTATGCCTAAGCTAAAAACAAAATCCAGCATAAAAGCTGGATTTTTATGGATTGCGTAGCATTATTGATTTAGTTGAAAACGATGCTTTTCAGGAATTAAAAATGACAAAAGCCACCTTTTAGGTGGCTTTGTCTCAATATTGTAGGGGGGGTGATAATGCTATCAGTGACCAACGTTCCCTATCGTCGGGGCGGAGTCTATGGTTAAATAATTCAAATGTCAAGTGATAAGTAGGATTATATGTTATCAGCAACGCAATTTCTTGTTTTAGAAAAAGCATTTAGTAAGGAAAGATTATCTACATACAAAAACTATGTGAAAAATAAAACTTCACAATAAAAAATGAGGATTTCCTGTTATATGAGTGTCAAACTCAATCTAAACAGGAAATCCTCGTATTTTATTTTTACAACAGGTTAGAATTCAAACTGAACTGACATTCTATAGTTTCGTTCAGGTGCATAGAAACGGTTTATACCTAATCCCGTATCTTGATTAATCATATTACTTGTACCAAATGGTCGAATTGATCTCGCAGAATCCCAAGTAATATATTTTCTATTGGTTAAATTATATACCCCCGCTCTTAAAGTAAGATTTTTAATTGGTTTGATATATCCTAACAAATCAATGGTGGTATAAGATTCACTTCTCCATTTAATTGTGCTGTCTTTTTTACCTTCTTCTTTATAGAACATATTATAAGTATCTTCTGCATTTTTGGCAGAGACGTGAGTAAAGTACAGGTCTAAGCCAAATTTATCAGCAGGATGAGCATAACTCACGCCATAAACAGAGGTTTTTGGTTGAATAGCATTCATTGTGATGCCGCCGCCTATTCTGCCTTTTTGATAGGTGTATTTATAGCTAAGGTTCAAACCGTTAAGGAATTGAGTAATCTTACCTAAGGATATTTGAGCCGCAATTTCCCAGCCTGTTACTTTAGCATTTGGTCTATTTACATTTTGATATGTGTGATATGGTCTTAGTTTTGAATGTCTCTGAACGTTATAAAGACCTTTATAGGCTAAATCAATAAAATTACGATAGCGTGTGTCAAAAACAGAAGTCGTCACGTAACCTATTTCGTTATGTAAGGTTAAAGCTAGCTCTTTTGTTTTTGCCGTTTCTGCTTGAAGATCTCTATTTGGTCGAATAGAAAAATCTGGATGCAAGAAAGTAAAGTAAATTTCATCACTTGTTGGTGCACGGAATGCTTTACCATATTTTGCTTGTAAGCGTAACCAATTTAACGGATCAAGCGTTGTCCCCACAGAATAAGAACTTGCAGAGAATTTTTTAGGTTGAACAATTGCTTTAATGTTTGCAGCAGCATTAGCTTCTTTTTTCCTTAACTCTTCAGGAGGAAGATTTACTTTTGTATCATCAAATGTCGGCTGTTTTACATAAAGATTAACGACCATATCGTCAGGAATTTTTGGTGTTTTTCCTGGGATATACTCGGGGTCATATTTCACGCGATCATAACGATAACCAAAATTAAAGGCGATATGGCTGTTCACACGGAAATCGTTAATAAAATACAACGCACCTGTTTTCGTTTTCACAGGAATCAGGAAAGAATACACATTGCTATTATTACATAATGTATTTGTTCGCTCTGGGTTTAATGTTGGTGCTCCATTTGGTGTAGATGATGGTAAAAAGATATCACAATTATGTGGATATTGTGCCCACCATTTTACATTTATTGGGGAATCACCAGAAATATTGGTCATTGATTTTTCCATTTCAGACCACAAACCACCATAAGATAAATCGTGCTGTGTTTTACCTAATTCAAGATGTTTTGTTAAGTCAAGGTTAATTTGTTTAGTTTCACTCGTTAAATCACGTTGTGTCCAAAGATTAGTCTGATAACCTTTTTTATTTGGCATAAAAATGTATGGCCCAGATAGCTGATCATTGGCTACTGCTTTTGTTTCGGCATATTTTTTGCCGTTTTTTTCAATTACCACAAAAGGAATATTTACAGTAGTTCCTTTTTTCTCAAAGCCTTGAATTGTGTTCTTATTGCAATTTAAGCCATCACAACTAAAAAGATAGCTGCTATTAGTCGGCAATCTTTGTTCATCAGAGATAACGTTTTTATCGGCTTCAGATAATAGATCGTATTTTTTGCCATTAATTGTGAACTGTTTACTTGCTGGAGTATTTGTCCCGACCTTTGTTAAAGTGGCTATGCAAGTTTCTTGAACACCAATAGTTGGTTTTGAACTGCCATATCGTGAATAATCAGTATCACAGTTATTATAATAAGGTTTTACATAATATCCTTCAGGCAAATTGTTCCAATCTACTCGTTTCCATTTTTGTAATTTATTGGGATCACCATCATAGGGTTTAACAGTAAGAGTAACTTTCTCATCTGAACCTGGTGAGTTAAGTTCTGGTTTATCATGATAAGTGACTGGTATTTCATCTTTTCCAACAAGTTGATTATCCTGATTATATTTCATTCCAAGCGGATTTCCCGCCAAGGCACATTTGTCATTCCCATCGCAATAATCGTCTGTTCTTGCCGTAGTCGTGATTTTTTGATGAGAATAACTGATTTTTAAGGTATCCCAGAAAGGTGTTTCGGTAAAGTTTTCATAAGTAAACGCAAGATTTTTACGATCCACTTTATCATTGGTATGGCGTAATTCTTTCTCCTTATAGGTCGCATACTCCGTGTTTTGTTTTAGAGTATAAGAAAAGTCATGACCTTTAGACGTTTGTTTATATAAATCTACCACTACAGACAAGCGGTGATTTTCAGTGGGTTGAAAAGCAAATTTTAACAGTTTACTTTCTTGCGTTCTTCGATAAGGATCGGCTTTTTCTCTTTCTCTACCTTGTATTCTATCGTTATAATTTTTATAACCATAGTTTTCTAATTCATGGCCTTTGCGCGATGTAAGAACAGCAATCGCGTCAAAATATTTATAGCGACCGGCAAGCGTGAGCGTATATAGCCTCTTTTGTAGGAAGCATAGTAATTTTTGTTAAGTAAATAATCTCTTGCATCTTTTGTATCAAAACTCACTGAACCACCTAATGCACCACTCCCTGATTTTAGCGAGTCTGCGCCTTTACGAATGGTTACTTGTTTGAGGGTTTCAATCTCTGCAGTGTTTCTCGTGTTATTGAAGTTTCCATAGCCTTCAAATAATTCTTTAAATCCTTGTGAAGAAATAGTTTCTGCTTGATGCAATCCATCTATTTGAACTGCTACACGGTTTTCATCTACTCCTCGTACGGCAAAGCCACTATTTCCAAAACGTCCCGCCTCTACGACAGTAATCCCCGTTTCATAACGAACGAGATCTTTAACATCTTGTGCTTGTTCTTTTTCTAATTTTTTAGCCGTTTTTACCGTTTCAGCAATTTTTGGCGGTGTTTTTGTATCACTATTTTCGGTAGAACCAGATACATTAA
>ERZ1023420.286-NODE-286-length-15835-cov-4.231179_pt1 | contig 15835 bp, 9 predicted proteins | sample MGYA00380512_ERZ1023420 | MGnify/ENA primary metagenome ERZ1023420 (study PRJEB33173, sample SAMEA4830390) | metagenome | study: EMG produced TPA metagenomics assembly of the PRJEB25223 data set... | reverse complement strand
GCCTAGAACATAGTGTTTTTATTAAGTTCTCATTCTAAGGGTTCAGCGCCATTAAGACAAAGGGTTTGTCTGTTTTATTTATATAATTTTTTCAAGATTCATGGCAGTGCCCGCAGAAAGCGTGCACAAAAACTGCCAACAAAGTCTCTTTTCATATGGGCAGTAGCTGACTGCATTGAAAATGCGCTTCAAACCAAGCTTTTTCAACGCTAGTCATCCTTGCCGGGGTGGGACGACGAAATCATTTTTTTAAATCAGATTTCTGTCCCACTCCATATTTTATTCTAAACCTCTTTTCATATGGGAGCAGTAGCTGACTGCATTGAAAATGCGCTTCAAACCAAGCTTTTTTCAAAGCTAGTCATCCTTGCCGGGGTGGGACGGCGAAATCATTTTTTTAAATCAGATTTCTGTCCCACTCCCATTTTTAATGGTTGTAATATTGGTGTAGCAATAGCTTAGAACTTGACAGATAGCTGAAAAAGTTATAAATTGTTACTATTCTGAATTAATATACCGTTACTTATTGAAAGGTGAATTCCCACTTTAGCAGACGATTAATATAATAATATTGGTTGAATGAAAAAGTATCTTAGGTGCAGTTGCTTTCTATAGTTAACGGTATAACGAAAAATTATTGATAACATAGCGACAGCAGCGCAAAATATTCCTTTACGGGAGTAGGTTGTAATGAAGTCAACATTTGTAATGAAACACACTTAGTGTATCTTTCAAATTGTTGGCTTTTTTATTTTGTAAAATATAGTTTTGAGCATTTACTATTTTAAATGGAAAGGGGCCTAGTATATGGATGCTACATCAGGACTTTTAACATTCATGATTGTGTTTGTCAGCACGTTAATCATTGCTGGGATAAGTGGTGTTATTTTTATTAATAAACGTGTACCACTGTCTTATATAAAAATACATATAGGGATAAGTGCATTACCACCTTTAATCGCATTAATTGCCTTAATTAACATAGATAATAGTGAGAAATTAGGACCTTTTCATTTTGATATTCTCGCATGGTTAATGGCGTTCTTTGTGTTAGTCATTGGATTAATTATCCAACGCTTTTCGATGCAGTATTTAAAAGGCGATTTTAATTATCGTAAATATTTTGTGTTATTTCAATTAGTGACAAGTTTTGCAGCGATAGCGTGGCTAAGTGATGATTTGCGTTTGCTGACTGCATTTTGGGGTCTGACTTTAATTTGTTTATCATTGCTTATGCGCCTGAATAGAAAATGGAAAGTAACTAAAGCTGCAGCAAAAGTTACAAGTCGCTATTTTTTACTAAGTTGGATAGCTTTAGCATGTTCGGTATTGTGGTTATTTGTTATTACAGGAGAATGGACGTTTTCGGCAGCTTTAACAGAAGCGCATCTTAGTATGGTTACTGGATGGCAATACTTTGGTTTATCATTGCTGCTTATTATTGCTGTGATTGTTCCGGCAGCTCAATGGCCATTCCAACGATGGTTGATAGAATCTGTTGCTGCACCTACGCCAGTATCTGCAATTATGCATGCCGGTATTGTGAATGCAGGTGGTATTATGTTGACACGTTTTTCACCGTTGTTTCATAGTGATTTTGCATCATTGATTTTAATCATTATTGCATGTATTTCTGTATTAATAGGTTCTGGCATTAGCTTGGTTCATGTAGATTATAAACGACAACTGGTTGGGTCTACTATGGGGCAAATGGGCTTTATGTTAATACAGTGTGCATTAGGCGCCTATGTTGCTGCAATCATTCATCTTATTTTACATGGTTTATTCAAAGCAACGTTGTTTTTAAGATCGGGCTCTGCACTCCAACACTTTGAAGTCCCAGTTAGAGCTAATGAAAGAATGTCGTACTTTTGGATTATTAGTGGGCGTATTTTAGCAGGAGTGTTAGCGATTGTTTTCTGGTTAGCAGAACCAGGTGAAGGGTATCGAATCATTAGTGCGCTTATTCTAGCATGGTCATTGTCAATGGCATGGACTCAATTAGTAGCATTTGGTGAAGGCAAAATGGGGCGGATTATTGGTCTCATCGCACTCGTTATAGTGGGCGTGGTTTATTTTGTTATCCATCATTATTTCAATGCGTGGTTACAAAATATTGCTATTAGCAATAGTCACCCATCACTATTTATTATAATATTGGTAGCTGTTATTTTAGTGCTCGGTAGCATTATAAGTACGTGGGTTGCGAAACATCAATCATCAAAAGTTTTCGCTATTATATATTTATGGTTAGTGCGTTTAGGCGATGCGAAAACAAAAGCAATAGAACGGCACCCTAACTATCTCAAGAAATTTTTATCTTAAAGGAGGAATGACCATGGTTACAGCGCAGTCTACAGCACACAAACAATTGCACAATGATAGTATAGAAGCGGTTATTACACGTGCGACAAAAGTAATTGTTCCATTATCACCAATTTCTATATTTGCAGCACGACATCCTTGGGTCAACCTTGAAGATAAACAATTCGAAACTATCGGCAGATGGTTAGATAATTCAAGAGATGTAGATATATTTCCAGGCAAAAAAATTATTAAAGATGCTTATCAAAAAGGTGAAATTGAGGATAGCTATTTAGTTGAGCGTTTGGAACAATGGATAGAACAACAACAGTTAAATGTACCTTTTGAAGTTGCAAAACAATATGGGAGCAATGCCCTGAAATTAGATGATCAACCGTTAACAATAGAATCTGAAAGTTATGACTTAGCGGCGACAACTGAACTACCTGATGATGATGTCTTTCAACGCTGGTTACAACGCTCTATGCCACCCAGAAGTAAGTTTATTAAACATAAGCCGAAAGAATCATATTTACAGTTGCTTGATTACCATGTCATTAAATGGTGTAAGTTGTACTTGGATGAAAACCAAGCAAGTTGGACAATGCCAGCACGCGAAGAAGGTTTCTTTTATGCTTGGCAACGATTAGTAACACATGATCCAGCGTTGTCTAAAGTACAACGACAAGCATTAAAACAAGTACCTTCTGAACCATTGCAAGTTATAGAACAAACGTTAGATTATTTAGCTATTCCACATGATGAAATTCAAGGTTACTTAGAAAATCATTTATTAGCATTACCTGGGTGGGCAGGAATGTTATTATGGCAAAATGAAAAAGTGGGTAATAAAGTACCATTGATAACGGAATACTTAGCGATACGTCTAGCATTAGAATGGGTGTTTATTAAACCATTTGCACCTTTTAATTCATCCAAACCTGTAGCACGTCCATCAGTAGTTACGTTAATTAATAACTGGCTACATTGGGGAGAATTAACAGCTAATCAGTGGCACCAAATGTCGCTTTCTGAACAGAATGATTACTTGAAATTAGGGCAACGCTTGGATGATAAAACGTGTAGAACATTATGGTTAGAAGCATGGGAAGATAGTTATGCGCATCAGTTGCGCCACCAATTAACTAACGTTGCAAATACTGACAAAACTAACGACAGCACACAAGCACAATTAGCTTTTTGTATAGATGTACGGTCAGAGCAATTTAGACGACAACTGGAAGCAGCAGGCCCTTTTGAAACCATTGGTATAGCAGGTTTCTTTGGCTTACCTATAGAAAGTTGTCAACTGGGCAGTCATCACAGTCATGCATCTTTACCAGTCATGAATGAGCCACTGCATAAAGTTAAAGAAATGGCGCGTCCACATGATCTACAAATGCATTTACAACGCAAATATTCAGTGAGTTCATTAATTTATACATTTAAAAAAATGAAGCAAAATGTTCTGCCAAGTTTATTATTACCTGAATTAAGTGGCTCATGGCTCAGTGTCCAAATGTTTTCGCGTAGTTTTGTACCTAGACCTGTTGGAAACTTAATCCAAAAATTTTATAAAAACTGGTTCAATAAACCAAAGAGCTCGCTGACTTTAACGCATGAAATGTATGGAGAAGAAGACGGTTTACCAGTAGGCTTCACAAAAGAAGAAAAAGTGACATATGTAAAACAAGGATTGGAGTTAATGGGATTAACACATGATTTTTCACCATTAGTTGTTTTATGTGGTCACGGTAGTCAAAGTGCGAATAACCCATATGCTTCTTCATTAGATTGTGGGGCATGCGGGGGTGCTGCCAGTGGATTTAATGCAAAGGTGTTAGCTATGTTGTGTAATTTAGAAGAAGTCCGTGAAGCATTGATAAATGTAGGAATCACAATTCCACAAGAAACAGTATTTGTAGCAGCGCAACATAATACTGCTCTTGATGAGTTGGATTGGATTTATGTGCCTAACTTATCTACAGCTGCACAAACTGCACTAACACAAATTAAAGCAGCAATGCCACAAGTAAGTCTTAATGCTAATGCAGAGCGCATGTTAACTTTACCTCGATTGTCACAATCAGTTAAAAATGCAAAACATGAAGCGCAACGTTTAGCACATGACTGGAGCGAAATTAGACCAGAGTGGGGATTAGCAAGAAATGCGTCATTTATTATCGGCCAAAGAACATTAACACAACAGACGAATTTAGAAGGTAGAGCTTTCTTACAAAATTATGATTGGCGCCAAGATCCAACAGGTTCTATTCTAGTAAATATTATCGCGGGGCCTGCTACTGTGGCTCAATGGATTAACTTACAATATTACGCTTCTACCGTAGCACCACATTATTACGGTAGTGGTAGTAAGACTACCCATACAGTGACTGGTGGACTGGGTGTTATGCAAGGAAATGCGAGTGATTTATTGACTGGTTTACCATGGCAATCAGTTATGAAATCTGATTATGAAGCATATCATGCACCTCTAAGATTGCTAATTGTAATTCAAGCGCCTGATGATCATATTGATCGCTTGTTACAAGAAAGTCCAAACTTTAAACAAAAGGTAGACAATAATTGGTTACATTTAGCGAATATTACTCCGGATGGACAATGGCACGTATGGTAATGACAAGTGACAGTGTTATTATTTTTGATATAATATAGCAAGGTACTATCGCTATCATCACAAGCAATAACAAATGCTAGCTAGAAGTAATAGGAGGTATATCGTTTAATGACTTTAACGAAAGGCTCTTGTGAATCTGAAATTAGTAAAGCAGTGACACAATGGGAAAAAGAATATCTCGGTAGAGGCTCATTATCTGTAAAAACAGATATTTTAAGAAATATGATTATTATTGACTTGCAAGGTATTTTGACGCCAGCAGAATATACTGTGTGTGAAACACAAGAAGGCTTGCTATCAATTAAACGAACACGATCTAAATTGCTTGAATCTGGTGCAGAACACTTAAAAGAAATTATTTATAATATTACTGGAGCGAACGTCGTAAGTTTACATACAGACTTGAGCTCTCGCACAGGAGAACGAATCATAGTATTTAAATTAGAAACTAATTTAGAAGCGCAATTTGATCCAAGTTAATTATAAAAATAAAAGCACATTACAAGCTACTACCTTAAATAGGTGATGACTTGTAATGTGCTTTTTAATATTCAGTGCAGTCAGATTGGACGACTAAATCTTGTTGATAACATTAAATTGCTGTCCTACAACCAGTTGTTAGTTGAAGAATCCTGAAATGGATTTGACTTCTAAAAACTCTTCGATACCGAAGTCTCCCCATTCACGACCAATTCCAGATTGTTTGTAACCACCAAATGGAAGATCCCAACTTCTTGGTGCTTCATTGATTTCAATAACACCAGCTTCTAATGATGTTGCAACATATTGTAATGTTTCCATATCTTTACCGTATACATAACCAGCTAAGCCATATTTTGTATCATTGGCAATTTTAATGGCTTCATCTAAATCAGAATAAGTCAAAATTGACATAACAGGTCCAAAAATTTCTTCTTGTGCAATTGTCATAGTGTTGTCTACATTAGAAAATACAGTAGGTTTGATATAGTATCCTGTTTCTAAGCCTTCTGGTTTACCTTCGCCACCAAATTCAAGCGTTGCACCTTCTGCTTGACCAATTTTTATAAATTCTTGTACTTGGTTGAATTGTTTTTCATTAATCACAGGACCCATATTTACTGAACGATCTTGTGGATCACCAACATGAATTGTTTGGATTTTAGCTTTAACTTGTTCAATAAAGGCATCTTTTTGAGATTCTGGTACTAATGTACGTGAACCTGCGATACATACTTGACCGGAATTATCGACTACTTTATGCACTGCTGCGTCTGCTGCAGCTTCTAAATCAGCATCATCAAGTATAACGAATGGTGATTTACCACCTAATTCAAGCGATACTTTTTTGAAATCTACACTCGCTTTTTCCATAATTTTACTGCCAGTATTACCTGAACCAGTGAAAGAAACCATTCTAACTAATGGATGTTCTGATAATGGATTACCAACACCCATACCGTCACCATTAACTAAGTTGAATACACCTTGAGGAACGCCAACTTTATCAAAGATTTCGGCTAAAATGATTGCAGCAAATGGTGTTTCTTCAGAAGGTTTAAGTACGACTGTACTACCTGCTGCTAACGCACCTGCTAATTTAATAGCTGTTTGGTTTGTTGGGAAATTCCATGGTGTGATCAAACCAGCGACACCAATCGCTTCTTTCATTACGACATTATTACCACGACGTTCTTGGAATTGGAAATCATCTAACGCATCACGCGCAGCTTTGAAATGTGCCAAGCCCATTTCATAATGAACATTTTCAGCTGCAGTGACCGGAGTACCTAACTCTAATGTCATTGCTTCAATTAAATCAGCTTTACGATTTTCATATTCTGTTACAATCGCATCTAATAATTGCTTACGATAGTCGATAGATGAATGGCGAAATTCTAAATAAACATTGTTAGCAGCTTGAACAGCGTCTTCTACATCTTGTGCATTACCTTTAGCAATTGTGCCAAAAGCAGCTTCAGTTGCTGGATTAATAACAGCAATTGTTTCTTGGCTATGGCTTTCTACCCATGCGCCATTAATATATTGTTTCGGTTGATTGAACATATAAACACTCCTTAAGTAATCTTTTATATTCATATTTAGTAAATACTAATATAAATTAAGACCAATCGAATATTACACTCATATTAATTTAAATTCAACTGATTGAATTTAAAAAATAAATCAATTTACATATGATTTTTGTGCAAAGGTTTTCAGTGAGTCCTGGAGCAATAATCAACAGCAAGGATAATTTGAAGAAAAATCTTTATTTCTATTACGCATTATAGTTAAGTATAATGAAAGATAAATATAGAAAGAGGTGTAACTTGATGATGCGACATGCAATACGACAATTATGGCTAGGTATGCTAGCTTTATTTATAGTAATGGCGATAGGACGTTTTGCTTATACACCTATTTTGCCCTTTATGCAAGTATCTGAACATATGGATAGTGCTCAAGCAGGTTTTTTAGCCACAATTAATTATCTGGGTTACTTAATTGGTGCAATTATTCCGATGTACTTTATTTTTAAAAGCAAAGCTATAGATTTGAAAATATATTTGATTATCAATATTATGGCAACCATTTTGATGGGAGTGACAGAGTCATACGGTTTATGGTCCATGCTGCGTTTAGTATCTGGAATAACGAGTGGTACAGTATTTGTGTTAGCATCTAATATTGTGTTAGAAGCATTACGACAAGCACAAAAATCGAATATTTCTGGTTTGTTATATAGTGGCGTAGGACTAGGTATTTTTACTAGCAGTATTTATATATTTTTTGAAACTCATAATGATAGTTGGCAATTGACATGGATTGTGTTGGGGGTTGTTTCATTATTAGGTGGGATGTTCGTCATCTTTGGTATGCGTGATAATCCAACTATAAAGATAGACCAAACACAACACGCTAAGATAGAGGACAGGCAACCATTAAATGCTAAATTTATACGCTATTTTTCAATTGCTTATTTTTGTGAAGGTGCAGGTTATATTATTACGGGTACATTTTTAGTAGCTATAGTTAAATCTATTCCTGAATTGGCAGATTATGCGGCATTAAGTTGGATGTTTGTAGGTTTAGGAGCTATACCTTCAACTGTAATGTGGTCAGTCATTGCAGAGAAAATCGGTTATGATAAAGCGACTTATTGTGCGTTTGTGCTTCAAATCATCGGTGTGAGTTTACCAATATTATCTAATCACACATTGATTTTGATGATAAGTTCTATTTTGTTTGGTAGTACATTTTTAGGTTTAACGACACTTTTTATGTCTACAGGCCAAAAGTTAATGTATCAATCGGGAGGAAAGTCAAATTTAGTTGCCTCCTTAACGGTGATCTACAGTGTTGGACAGATGGTTGCCCCTGCGATTTCTGGTGTATTAATTGGAGCTTCGAATAATTATAATATTGCATTAGCTTTTGCGACATTAGTACTTATTATTGGTTTGTTCAGCACTATGAAAAGCTATAAAGTACTAAATTAAGAAGGGATAAATAATGTACAATCTAATGTGACAGCCAAAGTTCAACGAATAGAAAAATATTATAAGAATAAAAAACAAGCATTTCCGTCCCTTCAAGGTTTAATGTTTTAACATATACTGAAAAATAGTAACAAGACGTTTATTTGGTTTGATAGCGCAATTGAGAATAAAGTATAAGAAACACATGATAACTAGACTTTTACTAATTATCATGTATTTTTTACAAAGTTTAGAATCAATACAAAGAAGCCATTAAACTTATTTATAATATCCTTAGATAAAATAGTTTTACAAAGTAACTTACTATTTAAGGAGCAAAGAACATCTATGAACAACATAACTTATCATAATGAACATCGTAGTAATTATTACGCCATTCGCAAATATTCTGTCGGGACTGCATCGATATTGCTTGGTACATTTTTAATATTTGGACAGCACCAACAAGCGCAAGCAGCTGAACATAACAAACAAGCGCAAACATTAGAACAGTATGTAGATCAATCCCAAGTTTCGCTACACAAATGGGATACTGATGTACAACGAGATGCACAGTCTATAGACAAAAAAATAATGAATAATGACGTTGTAAACACAGATAAACATTTATCAGTAGCGCATGAGCACCATAACACCCCAACGTATAACGATAATAAACCTGAAGTGTCTCGACCAGATAATACTTTAGATAACCCTGCTAAAAATGTAATATCAACACCTTCAAACACTACACAAACAACATTTCCAAAACAGCCAGTAAAATCTGTTGAACAATCTCAAGCATCAACAGATAAGTGGTTAGCCCCTAAAAAAATGTATCGTGAGTCACCACAACAAGAAAACTACACAACAGCTCAAATGGCTTCGACTGCTAGAGATGTAGTGCATTCTCCTGCAACAACTATAAATGAAAACATAGATACAGCTGTCAAGGGTCAAGAGCAGGTGACGAAAGCAAACTTTGCTGATCATTTTAGAGTGATTGGTAATACTAGTTGGTATAATCCGAATACAGGAATTATTAGTTTAACTGATGATACAAATAACTTAGTTAGTGCTGCATATTTAACTTCGAAATTAGATATTTCACAAGGTTTTCATTTGACTGGCAAGGTGAATTTAGGTCACAGAAGTATGGCTCAAAATAGCGGTAATGGTGTGAGCTTTATCTTGTCACCGAACAGTCCGGGTGAAATAGGTAAAGCAGGACCAGCAGTCGGTATAGGGGGCTTGAAAAACGCCTTTGGTTTTAAATTGGATACCAAATTTGATGGACAAGAGAGTACTTTTGCTAAAGCAGATCCTAGTTATTTGAATCAGTTAGGTGCCTTTGGTGCTTTTATTCATACGACACAGGATTATCAGCACAAAGCGATAACGTATAATTCTAAGAATGGTATAGAAGGACCTAAATTACTTAGAGGAAAGCCTGATAATAATCTTTTTTATCCGTTTTCGTTCGAATTTAATCCTAAGACTGAAATGTTAAAAGTACTGTATGAGGGGCAAACTTGGGAACGTAATATTGCTGATTGGCTACGGTTAAGTAAGACAACTAAGTTTAATTTAACTATATTTGCATCTACAGGTCCCAATGGATCAAATAAACAACAATTTAAATTTGGCTCATTCACATACGTACCAACATCGACTGTTTATGTGCAGTATAAAGATGTGGACACTGGAGAAAACATAGCAAGACCTAATTATCTAGCCGGTAAAGCTGGTGATATCATTTCGATCAATCATTTGCAAAAAGACGTGTCAGACGATAATTATGAATTTGTAATGGCTGAGGGACCGGTAAAAAATAATATAATCACTTATACGAGAGAGAACCAAAATGTTATTTTAAAATATAAAATGAAAAAAGCCGTTCAACCTATCGATATGAATGTTAACATTGAGCCGCAGCAACCAAAAGTCGATACGATTACGACTAAATCGAGAGAAATTACAGGGACAACAGATAAAAATACAGAAGTTAAGGTAGTTTTCTCAGATGGCTATACTGTACATGTTCAAGAGGATGGGACTGGACGCTTTACTGTCATTGTACCTTTCGGCAAACGATTAACGGCAGGAGACACCATACAATTTTTAGCTAAAAATAAAGCTGGCAAAATCTCCAATACAGCGCAAGTAACAGTTATTGACCCAACTGTAGCAAAACCACAAGTAAAACCATCAACACAAGCGCCACCTCAACAATCACCTGAGATGAAGCCAAATTCACTGACATCGCAACAAATGGATACAAAGGTTATGCCGAAGCCGAGTCAGCCGATGCCGCAAATGATGGATGGAGGCAATCAACAGTCCAATCAAAGTAATATGAAAGCTGACCCAGTACCAATGAAGCCAATGAATCCAGGGGATATGATGGAACCAAGTCAACCGATGCCCCAAGTAATGGATGAAGGAAATAAGCAGTCCAATGTAAAAGAAAAGCAAACTGCCCCAGTACCAATGAAGCCAATGAGTCCAGGGGATATGATGGAACCAAGTCAACCGATGCCCCAAGCAATGGATGAAGGAAATGAACAGTCCAATGTAAAAGAAAAGCAAACTGACCCAGTACCAATGAAGCCAATGAACCCAGGGGATATGATGGAACCAAGTCAACCGATGCCCCAAGTAATGGATGAAGGAAATAAGCAGTCCAATGTAAAAGAAAAGCAAACTGCCCCAGTACCAATGAAGCCAATGAGTCCAGATAATATGATGAAGCCAAGTCAACCGATGCCGCAAGCAATGGGTGGAGGAAATAAACAATCTAAACAAAGTAATATGAAAGCTGGACAACAATCAATGTCACCCCAATATAAAGAAGTCATGGCAAAGCAGAGTCAGTCAACAACACAATCCAACAGTGCAACAACAACAAAATGGATGGTAGATATGCCTGAAAAGGATACAGTAATGTGGAAGATGGACAAACCTTCTTCTACAACGAGTGAACCAGCACAGCATAAGCCTACAATGAAAAAGAAAATGTGGAATGAGAACAGCGTGCAACACACTTTGCCCAAAACTGGAATTAATGAAGGAACAACAATAACAATTTTTGCGTCATTCCTTGCGATACTAGGAAGCGTATTATTATTAGTTGGGCGTAAAGGCCTAGTACAACGGGAAAAGTAATATTTTAAGTATTCATACTACAATTAATAGCTAACTTTAAACGGAATAATAGCGCAAAACGGAAAGTGAAATCATATCAAATGACAGATTTTACTTTCCGTTTCTTTATTTCGTTTTAATTGTTAACGTAATGAACAAGGCGACAACCATAAAGCAGACAATCATTAATACTACTCCTGACCATTGCATAACACTGTAAAAATAACCAGCAAGTGTGCCTGCAATAGAAGACCCCATATAATAGAAAAGTAAATATAAGCTAGAAGCTTGTGCTTGATGGTGTTGCGCTCTGCTTGCTACGACAGCACTGGCAATGGCATGCCCACTAAAAAATGCGACTACACTTAACGCTAAGCCAATAATTTTAAAAGCTAATGCAGGGAGTAGGGTAATCGTTATCCCAAGTGCTAAGGTTAAAAGACTCAGTTTTAATGCAGGAAGTGTCCCTAATTTGGCACGTAATTTCGCATTTAACATTGAGGACACCATTCCGAGTAAGAAAAGTACATAAATAAAACTAATAAAGCTATGAGGCAAATGATATTTAGGATCACTTAATTCAAAGCTAATATAATTAAAGGCAGCAATGTTACTACCAAGCAATAAAAATCCTAATATAAAGGGTTTGAGCAATCGAATATTTTTTAAATGTTGAATATAGCTCTTGAGTAAGGATTTAATAGAGAAAGTTTGCTGCGTGAAATGTTTAGATGGCGGTAATAACCAAATAAATAATATCGCTGCAACGACACTTAATAAGGCAATAGCAAGTAACCCCGTTTGATAACCATATAGACTAGTAATATACCCCGTGAATATACGACCAAATGCGCCACCGAAAGCATTACCGCTAATATAAATCCCCATAGCTTCAGGGAGACTTTTGGCAGAGATTTCTTCCCCTATATATGCCATAGCAATAGAAGGTAAGCCTGCTAAACAGATACCTTGTATTAATCGTATAATTAAAAACATATTAAAATCAGTAATGAAGGGCTGTACTAAAGCTAATAGTGTTACTGAAATGACGGAAAAGTACATAACAGAACGACGACCAATCACTTCGGAAATCGCGCCGAAAAATAGCATTGCAAGTGCTAAAGTCAACGTAGTTGTAGATAAAGGCAGACTGGCAGCAGTCTTGTTTACATGAAAGATGTTTGTAAAATGTGGGATGAGTGGCTGCACGCTATATAAAATAGAAAATATCGTAAAACCTGCAATGAATAAGGCTATTATAATTTTTGTATATGCTTTTGATCCTTTTCCCACGTAGTTATTCGTTACTGGCTGCATGTGTAAACACCTCTTCTTATTAATAATTTTATGGTAGCATGAATTATATAATTTAAATATTGCATTATTTTCATGTAAACTATGCGTTATTTACATAAGAGAGGATGTTACTAATGGAATGGCATCATTTAGAATATTTTAAACACTTAGCAAAGTCGGAAAATATTACAGCAACGGCTAAAGCGATGAATATTAGCCAATCAGCATTGAGTAGAGCAATCCAACAATTAGAAAAGCAGTTGACGGTGCCGTTATTTAATCGCATTGGTCGTAGCATCAAATTGAATAAATACGGTAATGCTTTTTTGGAAACGACACAAAATATTACACAGGAAATGGAGATTTTTAAGAGTAAAGTCAAGCAAGCGACTGATGCATTATCAGGTGAAATTATAATTGGCTTTTTACATTCAGTCGGTCCGACGTATTTATCTGAGTTTTTAAAGCAGTTTAGACAGCAATATCCAGAAATTCAAGTGAAACTCGTACAAAATCATGCATATAATTTATTTAAGATGTTAGATAACGGTGATATTGATATTGCTATTACGACGATTTCCAATAAAACAACAAGTACCAACTTCGTGCCATTATTAGAAGAGGAATTATATTTAACAGTTAATAGTAACCATGCCCTTGCGCAACAATCGACGGTCGATATTACTAGTATAAGTAATGAAAAATTTATATTATTAAAAAAAGGATTTGTACTTCGTGAACAAGTGGATGAGATTTTAAACAATTTTAATTTAGATGTAGAGATTAACTTTGAAGGTGAAGAAACATTAACTGTAGCTAGTTTTGTTAGTTCTGGTCTAGGGGTATCTATTTTACCGCATATGAAAAATATTCAGCTGCCAAATCTAACACAATTGCCAATAAGAAATTACCATGCGCGAAGAACAATAGGTGTTAGTTATAAAGGGAAAAATGATATCTTACCTATAATCAAGACTACAAAAAATAGTTTAGTTAAGTATTTTCAGTCATATAATGATGACTAAGAAAAACAATTAGTAATTTGGGTTATTAATTTCTTAATATAATTGACAAGAGGTAAGATTTTTCTGCATTACGGAGGGTGTGACATCATTGATGTGTTCTTGTTTTGTTTAAAATTGACAATAACTGACTGAATTGAAAATGCGCTTCAAAACTTTCTTTTTTTAACTCTAGTCATCCTTGCCAAAGTGTGAAAAAAATTTGAGTAACATTATATTTCTGTTCCACTCCCATGTAATAAAAATAAATTTTTTAAAAAAATTAATGCTAAAAAATGGCGTTTCTACAAGGAGTAAACGTTTTCTACATGTTTTTTGGATATAAATATTGCATTGACATGTAAATATACATCGGGTATGGTAATTAGCATAATTATTATTTTCTAAAAATTCTAAATTAAGAAATATTTTAGTTTGATAGAAAATACCCAAAAAGAAAAGGGGGCCTATATAATTTATGACAGAAGCAAAGGTTACCTACGATGCATTTACGAACGATCTGTTTCATGATTTAGATATCACAAATAGCACTAAAGGCGCCTATGATATTTTGAAGTGGGCTTATGACAGTTATGGTGATGAAATTGTATATTCATGTAGTTTTGGCGCAGAAGGAATGATTTTGATAGATTTGATATCACAAGTAAAAGCTGATGCCAAGATTGTCTTTTTAGATACAGACTTACATTTTCAAGAAACGTATGATTTAATAGATCGTGTCAAAGAACGCTATCCAAAGTTACAAATTGAATTGAAAAAGCCAGACTTAACCTTAGATGAACAATCTGAGCAGTATGGCACAGCGTTATGGAAAAAAGATCCAAACCAATGTTGCTATATTAGAAAAATTAAGCCTTTAGAAGAAGTGCTTGCAGGTGCTACGGCTTGGGTTTCTGGTTTGAGACGAGAACAATCACCAAGTCGTCAACACACTAATTTTATTAATAAAGATGAGCGCTTCAAATCGGTTAAGGTTTGCCCATTGATACATTGGACGTGGGATGACGTATGGCAATATATTGAAACACATGATTTAACTTACAATGAATTACACGATTTTCAGTATCCGAGTATCGGTTGTATTCCTTGTACTTCAAGGGTAGCTGCTGAGGGAGATTCTAGAGCAGGTCGTTGGTCAGGATTTGGTAAGACAGAATGTGGACTACATACGGTAGATCCTAAGCATTAATTATATGCTATTAAAGATAGCCTATTTTTTTGCAATCAATTCATAGTATTCTAATTGGAATTATAAGTCAGGTACAATATAGTTGTTTGCTACAAAACTTCGCGCAATTATTAAAGCTTGTTGTGAAGATAATTTAGAGGGGTGATACAACTATATACCTGACTATTCTGATTAGTTTAATAAAAATAAAAATATGAGGTGACATCCCTTGCAATTAAGTGTAACGAACAGTCCATTTAGTGAAGAACAGGCAACACAAATAAATCAATTATTGAGTACATTAACACCAGAACAACAAGTATGGTTAAGTGGCTATTTAACTGCTAATCAACAACTAGGTACGGCAGTAGTCGCACCTGAAGCAGCTACAGCAAATGCAACAACTGCTTCAACATCAATTGGAACAAATGATACTCACGAAATAACAAAACCACGAGCAATCACTGTTTTGTATGGCTCGGAAACTGGTAATGCACAAAGCTTAGCAGAAGTTTTAGATGCTCGTTTAACTGAAAATGGTTATACCGTAACGTTGTCGTCGATGGATGCTTTTAAAACAAAAGATCTGAAAAAGGTAGAGGATTTATTTATTGTATCTGCAACACATGGTGAAGGTGATCCACCAGACAATGCTATTACTTTCCATGAATTTATACATAGTAGAAAAGCACCAAAACTGTCAGGCGTACGCTATTCAGTACTATCTTTAGGTGATGAATCATATGAATTTTTCTGTCAAACAGGAAAAGATTTTGATGCCAGACTCAAAGAACTAGGCGGA
>ERZ1023420.274-NODE-274-length-16171-cov-30.589662_pt1 | contig 16171 bp, 14 predicted proteins | sample MGYA00380512_ERZ1023420 | MGnify/ENA primary metagenome ERZ1023420 (study PRJEB33173, sample SAMEA4830390) | metagenome | study: EMG produced TPA metagenomics assembly of the PRJEB25223 data set... | reverse complement strand
CCAAGACAGAGGGCGATATCATCACTTACTATGCAGGTGCTAAATTCGCTGAAAACGGCCAAGACCTTCTTTCAAACGGCGGACGTGTTTACATGTTGGTCACAACAGCAGAAACCGTCAAAGACGGCCAAAACATCATCTATAACGAACTCAACAACCAAAACACAGAAGGTCTCTTCTATCGAAATGATATCGGTAGCAAGGCTAACAAATAAAACTCTTTGAAAATCTTCGATTGACTGTGTTAAAGCTTCTTGATGAACGTTAGTTCTATCTTCGTCGCTTTGCCTTGTCACTCTATGATTTTCTTTGAGTTTTCGAATATCAGTGCTATATTAGGCGACGAAGTCGCCAAACACGATAATGGTCGTTTGATTTGCGAGCGTTAGCGAGCTAGTATAGGATAATCGTCGCAGTAGTGGAACTCCTAGTAGCAGAGCTACTAGGAGCGGAAAACTGGAGACTAAGGCTCCAGTTTTAGTAATGGAACGCTACAGGCGGTCGCTTACGTCCCCACCACCTAAGACCATTATCAAAAAAGAAAAGGAAAAATTATGACTAAACCAATTATTTCCATCATCATGGGCTCAAAATCCGACTGGGCAACCATGCAAAAAGCCGCTGAAGTCCTCGACAACTTCGGTGTCGCTTACGAAAAGAAAGTTGTTTCCGCACACCGTACACCGGATCTCATGTTCAAACATGCGGAAGAAGCACGTAGCCGTGGTATCAAGGTCATCATCGCTGGTGCGGGTGGCGCTGCTCACTTGCCAGGGATGGTTGCTGCTAAAACAACCCTTCCAGTCATCGGTGTACCAGTCAAATCACGTGCCCTCAGTGGCGTGGATTCGCTTTATTCTATCGTTCAGATGCCAGGTGGTGTTCCAGTCGCAACCATGGCTATCGGTGAATCAGGAGCTACCAATGCTGCTCTCTTTGCCCTTCGTCTCCTCTCAGTAGAAGACAAGGCCATTGCAGATGCGCTTGCTAACTTTGCTGAAGAACAAGGAAAAATCGCAGAGGAGTCTACAAATGAGCTCAACTAAAACCATTGGTATCATCGGTGGTGGTCAACTCGGTCAAATGATGGCTATCTCAGCTATTTACATGGGCCACAAGGTTATCACCCTTGATCCTACAGCAGATTGTCCATCTTCTCGTGTGTCTGAGGTCATCGTGGCACCCTACGATGACGTAGATGCCCTTCGTCAGTTGGCAGACCGTTGTGATGTTCTCACTTATGAATTTGAAAATGTCGACGCTGACGGCCTTGACGCTGTTATCAAAGACGGTCAGCTTCCACAAGGGACAGACCTGCTTCGTATTTCACAAAACCGTATCTTTGAGAAAGACTTCCTCTCAAACAAGGCTCAAGTGAGAGTTGCTCCTTACAAGGTCGTGACATCTAGCCTTGATTTGGAAGATATTGACCTTTCTAAAAAATACGTCCTCAAGACAGCGACAGGTGGTTACGATGGACACGGCCAAAAAGTCATCACGTCAGCCGACGATTTGGAAGAGGCAAATGCCCTTGCTAACTCAGCCGAGTGTGTCTTGGAAGAGTTCGTTAACTTCGACCTTGAAATTTCGGTTATCGTGTCTGGTAACGGTAAGGACGTGACGGTTTTCCCAGTTCAGGAAAATATCCACCGCAACAACATCCTCTCTAAAACTATCGTGCCTGCCCGTATTTCTGATAGTCTAGCGGATAAAGCTAAAGCTATGGCTGTGAAGATTGCTGAGCAGCTCAATCTTTCTGGTACCCTTTGTGTAGAAATGTTTGCGACAGCTGATGACATCATCGTCAACGAAATCGCGCCACGCCCACACAATTCAGGGCACTACTCAATCGAAGCCTGCGACTTTTCACAATTTGACACACATATCTTGGGTGTCCTCGGTGCACCACTTCCAGCAATCCACCTCCATGCACCTGCTGTCATGCTCAACGTCCTCGGCCAACACGTCGAAGCAGCTGAGCGTTATGTCACAGAAAATCCAAGCGCCCACCTCCACATGTATGGTAAACTAGAAGCGAAGCATAACCGCAAAATGGGGCATGTGACTTTGTTTAGTGATGAACCAGATAATGTGGTTGAGTTTGGGAAAGGAATTGATTTTTAGGAGTTTGCTTTGGAATTTTTTGTTAATTATGTTGTGCCAATTTTAGAGTTAATCATGTCATTTATTGGTGTTGTTTTTCTTTTCAAACCATCTACTCCATCGGTAAATATTGATATAGGTGATAAGTATTATTTTACTCAGAACATCAACGAAGGTAATAATTCTAATTCAATAAATCATAGCTATTATGGTCCTATGGTTGTAGGTGCTTTAATACTTTTTGGGACCTACCTCTTTTATTCATTGGTAGGTAAGTTAATGATTTTTATAATTATGGTAATTTCATTAATAAAAATTTTAAGATACCGGAGATTAGGAATTGGCTATAGAATAGAACTGATTCCTCCAACAGCGAGTATTATAGTTTTTTATCTTTTAAATTTTTTACCAACCAATGTAAAAGAATTTTGGGAAACAAACACAAAAATTGATTTTAGTAAGTTTTCTAGCTTACAATCAACCATTGAATCAATATTAGCCCCGATGCCGGAGTTTTTAAAGTTATTTACTAATTTTCAGATTAATAGAAGCAGAAATATTTCAATTTTTTCAATATTAATAATGACTTTATTTGTTTTACTTTGTGAAGGAATACCTATATTTCAGAAAAAGGAAAATCTAAAAATATCAACTAAAGGTTTTGTAGTTTTTTATTGCATATTATTATTAATATTACTGGGATATTCATTTTATGACATTGATCAAAATCCTGTGAAAATTGTAACAGAAATGATTATTAATTATATAAATAATTAAGTTATACAACATTTACAGCAATAATTTTGATGTTGTTAAGGTCTATTTTGTAAGTATTGAAGGAAATAAGGTAAGATCTAAATATGATGAATTAGTTACTTAAAATTCTAAAAAACTTTTTAGCTATCTTTGATTTGGCGATGGATACGCATTTGAATATACTTGATTACTATCCATCAGTGTGGATTGGAAAAGAAGAATTTGAGTAGGGATTGATATGGTAAATTTTAATATCATTGAATATGAACAAATGATTGGTGATTTAATCCATGACACTTTTTATGTAGGACTGACAAGAAGAGGGAAAATAAAAGGGATTAGGCAATTCTCAGAAGTTATAGTTAGAAAAATATTAAATATTGGAAGCGATACTCATTTTACATTAGGAAATGCTAAGTATATGGAACAATTTATGCAACTTTCCGAAAATAGGAGAGTATATTTAAAAGCTTCAATTGAGAAGATACGTCCAATAGGAAACGATGGAACACATACTCAACATACAGAAGAGTTTTCTAATGATGAGTTCAATCAAGTAAAAGATGGCTTATTTGATTTATATGCTTATCTGTTCATTGATTACTTTTTGAAGTATCCTATGAATTTATTATCTCCCGCTCAGGTTATGAGTGAATTTTCGCTGTTGCCCCCAATTATAAGATATAAGACTTTAAAGTATTTGTATGATAGTGAAGCTAATCTACAAATTGCAAATAGATATTGTTTATCACTTATTAAAACTTTTAATAAGTTGACTGCTTTGAATTGGTTAGAGAATGAGAAAAGTAAACTTCTCCAACTACATTATCCTAATCAAGAGGAAGCTGAGGAATACTATGTTAAAAGAGGAGTTCCTGTTTCTGCAACCCAATTTACAGTGAGTATTCAATTGTGGAAGTTCGATAATGTTTATGAACTATTACTTGACAAAATTAGTGATAGTAGAACGGATAAAAATGAATCGGGCAAACTATATTCTAATTTCGAACAAGCAAAAAAATATTATGAAAATAATAACGTTCTTACTTTAAGTAATATAGAGGAAGCTAAACAGTATTATAAGGCTGTGAAAAATAAGTTCTCTAACGATATTGAAAAAGTTAAAAACTACTATAGATTAAATAATTTATATTTTCCTGAAAACGATGAGCGTACTTTTGATGAATTCAGAGATTTTGGAGAATTAATGGAATTCGTATTTATGGGAAGGAGTAGAAATAACTAGGGCATCGTTAGCTCATTTATTGGAATAGTTCGATGAATACAAGTTTCGATACCTGCCTATTCGGAAATTATTTAGAAATCTATAATATATCTATGGATACGGATTTGAACACACTCGATTATTATCCATCTGTGTGGATTGGGAAAGAAGAGTTTGAGGATTAGGGAAGGACTACAATTATATGGTTCGTTGTCTTATCTGCACAAGGTTGACTAGTCTTGTCGCAGGTAAAAAATCTGCAAGAGAAGTCAGACAACTGTTGCTAGAAAGGAATTGATTTTTAAATGGAAGTAAGAGAGTTTAAAAAATGGTTAATAGATAATGGTTTTGAAGATGATGAACTGTATCAAGAGTCGTTGAAGTGCTATCAGGTTGAAGCATACAAAGCAGCGTACATTTTTTCTTATCTTGCAAATCATAAATATATCGCAAAAATAGCTATTGATTATAGGGGGACTCCATCTAATTTTATGTCCAGTTGCCCTAATCAAGACACAAAAGAGGCTCAGTGGGAGGAGAGAATAAAATCACTTCAGAATGAGGATGAGTGGGAGAAAACGGTTAATGATATATTAATCCAAGCCAAAGATACAGACAATGTATTTAGGTTACCTAATAAAATAAAACAAAAATGTTCGCAAATGAGATCTCTTCGAAATAATGCTGCTCATGCAAAGGATAGATTAATATCTGAGTCAACCGTATTGGAGTTATGGAACGACATCGAGTATGTCTATCCGTATTTTGTAATAAATGGTACGATAGATGCTTGGTTAGATGAACTAGATAAAGTAGTTAAATATTCGAATAATGACTCAGAGTATTTAGATGATCTATTTTACAAGTTCGATAATTTTTCGATTGACAATAAGAGTATTATTATTAACAGTCTAATAAAAAAATATTTGATTAATTCTGATTACGATGAAGAGTGTCCAAATATTATCATAGATTTTTTATCAAAGGTCTTTCAAGACAATAAATACTCAAAACAAATAAGTAAAAGTTTTTCTGAAAAAGAAGAAATTTATTTATATATATGTACTGGTAAATATAATTTTCATAATGAAATGATTAAACTTTTTACTAGTTTAGAGATTTTGAAAAAAAATTATCAATTCAGATATTTTTGTGAGGAGTTTTCTAATAACTTCTGGAAATTTATCGATGAAATTTTTAGTGATGCAAATCTAGATACATTGATAAATACGCTTCTTTTTCTATTAAAACAAACTGATTCAAGATTGCTAGATGTCGATTTCTGTGAAAGTCGTTTTTTACAAAGTAACACTTTGTTTTTTGAAAAAATATTAGATAAAATCAGCCACTTATATTATTATACAATGACATATACAGGGCAAAAACGTCACTCAACATCAACATTTGATTATTCAAAATTTCGTTCTTATATAAACTATATAGCTTATGTTACATATAGGGTATCGGAAGATTCTAACCTAAGACAATACGATAATGTTAAAGAATTTATTAAACATTATGAAAAGTTAATGACTGATGATTATAGTGGTGATGCTTGGCATACTGAACGACAAATGCAAGAGCAGTTAAAAGAAATTAACAAAAAATATAGTATAGTTGAATTAGATAAAGAATGAGATGGTAATGCTTAGTATTGACTTAAGTAATATAAAAATTCCTGTGCTCATATGAAAAGTATGAAAACGGACTAGGTTATCTAGCTTAAATAATTGAACTAATATATTCTATTATAAATATTTTTAAAAGAAAGGAAATGGGCATCTAGTTTGCAGAACTGAACCCGGGCGGAAAGCTCGGAATTTAGATAAACCTCCTAGGACGCAAGCGTCCGTCGTTGGTTTCCTAAAATTCAGTCGCTTTCTAGTCGCCCTTGGTATCTTAAACATGATCGAACGTTACTCTCGCCCTGAGATGGCGAACATTTGGAGTGAAGAAAATAAATACCGTGCTTGGCTTGAGGTGGAAATCTTGGCTGACGAGGCATGGGCTGAGTTGGGGGAAATCCCTAAGGAAGATGTGGCTTTGATTCGTGAAAAAGCGGACTTTGACATCGACCGTATTTTGGAAATCGAGCAGCAAACTCGTCACGATGTGGTTGCTTTCACACGTGCGGTTTCTGAGACTCTTGGTGAAGAACGTAAGTGGGTTCACTATGGTTTGACGTCTACTGACGTGGTAGATACTGCCTATGGTTACCTCTACAAACAAGCCAATGAAATTATCCGCAAGGACCTCGCAAACTTTACTAAAATCGTGGCAGATAAGGCCAAAGAACACAAGTTCACTATCATGATGGGTCGTACCCACGGTGTGCACGCAGAGCCTACAACTTTTGGTCTGAAATTGGCGACTTGGTACAGCGAAATGAAACGTAACATCGAGCGTTTCGAACATGCGGCTGCTGGTGTGGAAGCTGGTAAGATTTCTGGTGCGGTTGGTAACTTTGCCAACATCCCACCATTCGTTGAAAAATACGTCTGCGACAAACTTGGTATCCGTGCTCAAGAAATCTCTACACAGGTCCTTCCTCGTGACCTTCACGCTGAGTACTTTGCGGTTCTTGCTAGCATTGCAACCTCTATCGAACGGATGGCGACTGAAATCCGTGGTCTTCAAAAATCTGAACAACGTGAAGTGGAAGAGTTCTTTGCCAAAGGACAAAAAGGTTCTTCAGCAATGCCTCACAAACGCAACCCTATCGGTTCTGAAAACATGACAGGTCTTGCGCGTGTTATCCGTGGTCACATGGTAACAGCTTATGAAAATGTGTCACTCTGGCATGAACGTGATATCTCTCACTCATCAGCTGAACGTATCATCACACCAGACACAACCATCTTGATTGACTACATGCTCAACCGTTTTGGAAACATCGTTAAGAACTTGACAGTCTTCCCAGAAAACATGAAACGCAACATGAACTCTACATTTGGTTTGATCTTCAGCCAACGTGCTATGTTGACTTTGATTGAAAAAGGCATGACGCGTGAGCAAGCTTACGACCTTGTTCAACCGAAGACTGCCCAATCATGGGATAACCAAGTAGACTTCAAACCACTTCTTGAAGCAGATCCAGAAGTGACTTCACGCCTCACTCAAGAAGAAATAGACGAAATCTTCAACCCAGCTTACTACACTAAACGTGTGGATGAGATTTTCGAACGCATCGGTTTGGGTGACTAATCTAAACAAAATAGCAAAAAGCAGGGCAGACCTGCTTTTTTTGATGGTGACATTTATGTCACTAGTTTTGTTTCCTTTTCAGACTTATAATAGAGTCATCGCTAGAAAACTGTCAGGAAGGAGGAGTGGGCTATCTTAAAAGGACGATTTAAGCATTTACTGGAGTTGAGCCTCTTAATAGTAAGCATTGCTTATAATATCATCCGCATCATGAATGATCTTGGAAGTATCAAAGTCCCCTCTTGGTTTTTAGATATGGATATTTCTAACGGGTGCTTACTATTACTTATTTTGTTTATCGTTTTAAAAAGTGATGTAAGAGAATAATATTTTAAGCAACCTTTAAGTTTATTAGCTTATATTATAACCATCCTAATAAAGTAACTAGCTTTGGCGAGCTGGTGAAAATCTTTTTCATAACAAATCTCCCCGAAGAAAGTCTAGAATCTAGGCTTTCTTCTTCTTTTAAAGATTTTATTAGGGTATTTTAAGAAATCACTTGAAAACACTTCCAAAACAAGGTAATATAGTCATATAAAGATTCTATTGGACAAGCGGTCACCTTTGGAGGATTAGGAAGAGGAGGTTGGAAAGCCTGTACAATCGTATCTTTGTCAGTGGTCTTTAGATTGCTGTGAAAATCCCTTAGGGGATTTTTTTACGGCGTTTTAAGATTGCTTTAAGAAAACTATATTAGACTTAAAACATCCTAAATAACATTTATTGAACCTTGTTCAGTAAGTCTCGTTGACTGATACTATTTGTAGAACAACGAACTTTTCTTTTTCATAATCTCCAAAAGAGCTCAACATGATGTGTTGGGTTCTTTTTTGGGTTACTAAAAAAAACGCCCTTAGGCGTTTTAAGTATAGATTACATTTCGTCTGGAGCTTCAACACCGAGAAGGCGAAGAGCTTCTTTGAGGACTGTTGCTGTTGCGTAGCAAAGAGCCAAACGGCTATCACGTTCTGGGCTTTCGTCCAAGATACGTGTGTGCGCATAGTATTTGTTAAAGGCTTGAGCCAAGCTGATAGCAAATTTAGCAACGATAGATGGTTCAAAGTTGTCTGAAGCACGGTTGATGATGCGTGGGAAGTCTTGGATGAGTTTGATGATTTCCCAGCTTTCAACGTCGTTTAGGCTGTATGTAGCATCTGCAGATGGCGTGAAGTCAGCCTTGCGCAAGATAGATTGGATACGAGCGTGTGCGTATTGAACGTAAGGTCCAGTTTCCCCTTCGAAGGATACCATAGCATCAAGGTCAAAGTCGTATCCATTCATGCGGTCTGTCTTAAGATCGTAGAACTTGATGGCTCCGACACCAACAGCGTGGGCAACAGCTTCCTTATTAGGTAAGTTTGGATTCTTAGCTTCGATTTGAGCTTGGGCACGGCTGACAGCTTCAGCGATAGTTGGCTCAAGTAAGATAACGTTACCCTTACGAGTTGACAATTTTTTACCGTTCTTAGTGACAAGACCAAAGGCAACGTGAGTCATGTCGTCAGACCAGTCGTAGCCCATTTCTTTAAGGACAGCTTTCAACTGTTTGAAGTGGGCAGATTGTTCATTACCAACCACATAGATGGCTTTGGCAAAGTCGTAAGTACGTTTACGGTAGAGGGCAGCAGCCAAGTCACGTGTGATGTAGAGTGTCGCACCATCTGATTTTTTGATGAGGGCTGGGTGTTCGATACCGTATTTTTCAAGGTTAACCACTTGGGCACCTTGAGATTCTTGGAGAAGTCCTTTTTCTGTCAAGATGTCAACGACTTCATCCATCTTATCATTGTAGAAAGCTTCACCGTTGTAGCTATCAAATGAAACACCAAGTTCATCATAGAGACGGTTGAATTCTACTAAGCTTTCGTCACGGAACCATTGCCAGAGGGCAGTTGCTTCCTCGTCACCAGCTTCCAATTTACGGAACCATTCACGAGCTTCTTCGTCTACAGATGGGTCTTCTTCAGCTTCGGCATTGATACGGACATAAAGTTGAAGGAGTTCATTGATAGGGTTGGCTTTGACAGCTTCCTCGCTACCCCATTTTTTATAGGCAACAATCAGCATACCAAATTGTTTACCCCAGTCACCCAAGTGGTTGATGCGGACCGGTTTGTAGCCTTGTTTAGCCACGATGTTGGCAAGAGCGTCAGCGATAACCGTTGAACGCAAGTGACCGATAGAGAAAGGTTTAGCGATGTTAGGACTAGACATATCAAAGGCAATGTTATGTCCGTTACCGATATTTTGGTCAGCGTAGTGGTTACCTTGAGCAATAACTTGTCCAAGAACGTCCGCTGAAATTTTTGATTTATCAAGGAAGAAGTTGATATAAGGACCAACAGCTTCAACCTTTTCAAAGTTTGAGGCATCGATTTTTTCAGCGATGTCTGCTGCAATCATTTGAGGAGCCTTGCGCAAGACTTTTGCCAATGAGAAGGCAGGAAAGGCGAGGTCTCCCATATCAGCATTTTTAGGGGTTTCAAGCAGATTTTGAATGTTTTCTTGCTCCAATTCGGGAACAACTTTGGCAATTTCTGCTGCAATGAGTTCTTTAGTATTCATAGGTACTCCATTTCAAATCTTGTCATTCATACCTATTTTACCATTATTTTAGTTAATAGGGTAGGGACAAGAAAGCATCTATTAGGAAGTATTCCATGAAAGAATACAAATAATTTGTTATAATATGCAAGGAATATACATAAAAAGAGGAAAGATAATGAAGAGAGATCGCCAAGCTGTTATCAAACAGATGATTTCAAGAGAGAAGATTGGGACACAAGAGGAAATTAAGCAACGTCTAGAGGCGGAAGGTATCACGGTTACACAGGCTACCTTATCACGTGATTTGCGTGAGATTGGTCTCTTGAAGCTTCGTGATGAGGAAGGTAGACTATACTATAGTCTGTCTGAACATGTGCTTCCAAGTTTAGATCCTACAGTTAAGGACTATGTCAAATCCGTTTCTCGTGCCCAGTTTATGCTGGTCCTTCACACAGAGTTGGGTGAAGCTGATGTTTTGGCCAACCTGATTGACAGTGATGGAAATCCTGAAATTTTAGGAACTGTTGCTGGCGCAGATACCCTTTTAGTCATCTGTAAGGACGCTATGGTTGCTGAAAAGTTGGAAAGCGAGTTTCACTGATGAACACTCCTCATCAGGATCTCCAAAAAGCCAAAGAAGAGTTAATTGACCTCCTCAAACACCATGAGGCGGTTCTTGCTTTTCAAGAGGCTGAGAAAGCTATCGGGCAGGTCCCTCAAATCAGTCATCTGGCTGGACAGATGAAGGCTTACCAACAAGAAGCCGTGCTTTTTCAAAAAATTGAGAAACAGCGTGCCTATGAGGAGGCAGGTGAGCAGGCAGATTTAATTCAGCATGAGTTGGAAAATTTGCCCATTGTTCAGGACTACCGACAAAAGATGCAAGATGCCAGTGACTTGATCCAATATGTGACCAAGTCTATCGAAGAAAGGATTAACGAGGAGTTAAGACATGGCTAAGGAAAAAATATCTCCAGGAATGCAACAGTATTTGGATATCAAGGAAAATTATCCAGATGCTTTTTTGCTATTCCGTATGGGGGATTTTTACGAATTATTTTACGATGATGCCGTTAAGGCTGCCCAGATTTTGGAAATTAGCCTAACCAGTCGTAATAAGAATGCAGATAATCCCATTCCTATGGCAGGTGTGCCTTATCATTCAGCTCAAGCTTACATTGATGTATTGGTTGAGATGGGCTACAAGGTAGCCATTGCTGAGCAGATGGAGGATCCTAAGCAGGCTGTCGGTGTGGTCAAGCGTGAGGTCGTTCAGGTTATCACACCAGGTACAGTGGTTGACAGCTCTAAACCTGATAATGCCAACAATTTCTTGGTGGCCATTGACAAGGTTGGAAGTCGTTTTGGTCTTGCCTATATGGATGTGTCAACGGGTGAATTTTTTGCGACAGAGTTGGATGATTTTAGTTCAGTTTGTAGTGAAATTCAGAATCTTAAGGCACGTGAAGTAGTGGTTGGATATGATCTACCTGAAACTGACGAACAAGTTTTGGTGAAGCAACTCAACCTGCTTCTCTCCAAGGAAACAGAGGTTTACGATGATGTCCACTTGATTGACACGAGCTTGACAGATTTGGAAAGCAGTGTAGCGGGTAAACTTCTCCAGTATGTTCACCGTACTCAGATGCGTGAGCTCAGTCATTTACAAAAAGCTCAGCACTATGAGATTAAGGATTACTTGCAGATGTCCTATGCGACCAAGTCAAGTTTGGATTTACTGGAAAATGCTAGAACGGGCAAGAAACATGGATCTCTTTTCTGGCTCTTGGATGAAACCAAGACAGCTATGGGAATGCGTCTCTTGCGAACTTGGATTGATCGTCCTTTAGTGAATCAAGCCGCTATTTTGGAGCGTCAGAATATTATCCAAGTTTTCTTGGACAATTTCTTTGAGCGTAGTGACTTGACCGAGAGTCTTAAAGGGGTTTACGATATTGAGCGCCTAGCCAGTCGTGTTTCCTTTGGCAAGGCTAATCCAAAAGATTTGATTCAACTAGGTCATACCCTAGCTCAGGTTCCGGTCATTAAGGCGATTTTGGAGTCTTTTAATGACGGTGCCTTGTCAGCCCTTTTACAAGACTTAGATACTCTGCCAGAATTAGAAAGTCTGATTCGGTCTGCTATTGATTCAGATGCTCCTGCAACCATTACAGAAGGTGGTATTATCCGTTCTGGTTTTGATGAAACCTTGGACAAGTATCGCAAGGTGATGAGCGAGGGAACGTCATGGATCGCGGATATCGAAGCCAAGGAACGTGAAGCATCTGGTATTACAACACTAAAGATTGATTATAACCGTAAAGATGGTTATTACTTCCATGTGACCAACTCTAACCTTAGCTTGGTTCCTGACCATTTCTTCCGCAAGGCAACCCTGAAAAATTCAGAGCGCTTTGGAACTGCTGAGTTGGCTAAAATTGAAGGTGAAATGCTCGAGGCGCGTGAAAAATCATCAACGCTAGAGTATGATATTTTCATGCGTGTCCGTGAGCAGGTTGAACGCTATATCGACCGTTTGCAGTCTTTGGCTAAGGCCATTGCGACAGTCGATGTGCTTCAGAGTTTGGCAGTTACAGCAGAGACTAATCATTATGTTCGTCCTTTGTTCAATAATGAGCATCGTATTGTTATTGATCAAGGCCGTCATGCAGTGGTTGAGAAGGTTATGGGCGTTCAGGAATACATTCCAAATACGATTACCTTTGACAGTAAGACCAATGTTCAGCTCATTACAGGGCCAAATATGAGTGGTAAATCTACCTATATGCGTCAGTTGGCTTTGTCAGTCGTTATGGCTCAGATGGGTTCTTATGTGCCAGCAGATAGTATTGATTTGCCAGTTTTTGACGCTATCTATACACGTATTGGTGCTGCAGATGACCTGATTTCAGGTCAGTCGACCTTTATGGTTGAGATGATGGAGGCTAACCAGGCTATTAAGCGGGCGACACCTAATTCCTTGATTATTTTTGATGAGTTGGGACGTGGGACAGCCACCTATGACGGTATGGCTCTGGCCCAGTCTATCATTGAGTTTATTCATGACAAGGTGGGGGCTAAAACCATGTTTGCTACCCATTATCATGAATTGACAGCTCTGTCAAATACTTTGACACACCTTGTCAACGTTCATGTTGCGACACTTGAAAAGGATGGTGAGGTGACTTTCCTTCACAAGATTGTCGATGGACCAGCCGACAAATCTTATGGTATTCATGTAGCTAAGATTGCAGGCTTACCAGCAGATTTACTGGAACGTGCTGACACCATCTTGACACAACTAGAGGGTGATACAGTTACCATCCAACCTCAGGAAAAGGTATCGCCTCAAGAGAAGACTGTCACTGAAACACATGTCAACGAGCAAATCTCTCTCTTTGATGATTTTACTGAAAATCCGGTGCTTCAAGAGTTACGTGATTTAGACATTTACAATATGACACCTATGCAAGTCATGATGGCTGTAGCCGATTTAAAACAGAAACTATAAAAGAAGCTTGTCAATTGACAGGCTTCTTGTCTTTTATAGATGTTTCAATTCTTGATTCAGTTCCTCAATTTCTTTTTTCATTTTCCAATAAGAGAAGGCCCAAACGAGCAGATAGATAATGGTAAATTCAATGACTAGCTCTAAGTAGAAAGTCAAACGTAGAGGGAACCAACCGCTGAGGGTAGCTAGTGGAATGAAGCCTAGACAAGTCAAGGCGTAGTGAGTGAGGGTTGCACGAAGTAAACTCCACTCAGCCTTACGGAAAATATAGCTAGCGACTTCAAAAAGGATACCGATAGCGAACCAAGTGATGAGGCAATAGGCCAAGACGATAGCTCCATGAATCTGATGTGAAGTCATCCATTGTCCAACGGCTGAGTGAGGATTTAGAGGCATGTAGCTTGGCGCCCAGATAAGAGACATGACCATGGATACGGCAAGCCCGATAAGAATACCAATTGTGCCCGATTTAAAAAGTTGTTTTTTCATTGTAATTTCTCCTTTATTGCTTTGAGGTAACGGCGTGATGAGTAGGTAGTTTCCTTGTTTTTAAGGTGAATTTCTACGAGGCCGTTAGGGGTGATGTTGAAGCGTTCAATTTCTTTGAGGTTGACAATCTCTGACTGTGAGATTTTGATAAAGTAAGATGGCAATTTTTCTAAAACTTGATAGAGACGTAAGCCTAAGTGGTAGTCTCCTTGAATAGTTTCAGCTAGAACTTGACGATTTTCGATGTAAATTCTGGAAATAGCATTAGGTTCGATGAGATAAGTTTCGCCATCCTTTTTTCCCTTGAGTCGGTTGTTGTCATCCAAAGATTCAACAAACTCGACGACTTGCTGAATCTTAGGCGTCCGACTAGGAGCCTGAATCTGCAATATTTCTTCTTGAAATGCTGAGTCAATATGAACTTTTATTTTCATAACAATCCTTTCTTATTTGTAATTGAGGAGGCCTCCTCCCTTTCACATCTTTATTAAACACTATTTACTAGTCCGCAGCAATAGCACTTGTCTAAGTGGTACGATATGGTGTTTAAGTGGTTGAAAATATTTTCGAAAACCCCTATACTTAATGAAAACGCACTGACGAGGTAATCACATGAAATCGATAATGAAATGGATAGCAGGAATTTTTCTTGCTTTTAGCCTGATTTTGAGCTTTTTTACATCTTTTGAAAAGGCACTAACACTGAATTTGCTCTTGCTCTATTTCTTTGTTAAGCAGTTTATGGATTCGACAAGCTCTCCTAGAACCTATCAATGGATTTTTCAAGTTATTTACCTATTGATTTTTTCTGGGCTCATTTGGTTCAACCTTCGTCATGGAGATATGATTGTTATTGCTACAGCCTTATCTTGGCTAACAGTTGTGTGTGAGTTGTGGCTTTATAGTAAGCATCAGTAACAGTTAGAAACAGCAATCTCTCAACCTTTTAGAAGGGAAAATAATAATTATGCCAAAAATCATCGAATTGCCTGAGGTGCTAGCCAACCAGATTGCTGCTGGTGAGGTCGTAGAGCGACCAGCTAGTGTAGTTAAAGAGCTGGTGGAAAACGCTATTGATGCAGGCAGCACCCAGATTACTATTGAAGTTGAAGAATCAGGCCTCTCAAAAATTCAAATCACAGACAATGGCGAAGGAATGGCTCAAGCTGATGTAGCCATGAGTTTGCGCCGTCATGCAACGAGTAAAATCAAAAATCAAGGAGATCTCTTTCGTATTCGAACCCTTGGTTTTCGAGGTGAGGCCCTGCCATCAATAGCTTCTATCAGTCGCCTAACTATTGTGACAGCAGCGGATGGAGAAGCCTACGGGACTAAACTGGTTGCCAAAGGTGGAGAGATTGAGAGTCAGGATCCTATTTCAACCCCAGTGGGAACAAAGATTACCGTTGAAAACTTATTTTATAACACCCCAGCTCGTCTCAAGTATATGAAGAGTTTACAGGCTGAGTTGGCTCATATTGTCGATGTTGTCAATCGTTTGAGTTTAGCCCACCCCGAAGTGGCCTTCACCTTGCTTAATGACGGTCGTCAGTTGACACAGACATCAGGTACTGGAGACCTTCGTCAAGCTATTGCAGGGATTTATGGCTTAACAACAGCAAAAAAAATGGTGGAAATTTCAAATTCTGACCTTGATTTTGAAGTTTCTGGTTATGTCAGCCTTCCTGAATTAACGCGTGCTAATCGTAACTACATCACGATTCTCATTAACGGACGCTATATAAAAAACTTCCTACTGAACCGTGCTATTTTTGATGGTTATGGTTCTAAACTCATGGTAGGGCGCTTCCCTATTGCGGTTATTGATATTCAGATTGATCCCTACTTGGCCGATGTCAATGTTCACCCAACAAAGCAGGAAGTACGTATCTCTAAAGAAAAAGAGCTCATGGCTCTCATCAGCTCTGCCATTGCCCAAAGCCTTAGAGAGCAGGATTTGATCCCTGACGCCCTTGAAAATCTAGCCAAGTCAAGTACTAGAGGTGCAGCTAAACCAGTTCAAACGAGTTTACCACTCAAACAAACCAATCTTTATTATGATAGCAGTCGTAATGATTTCTTTGTTAAACCAGAGACTGTCCAAGAAGATATCAAACCTCTAGTATCAGAGTCCAAGTCTATAGCAACACCGGATGAAAACAAGGCGAAGACAACTGTAAAACAGGCTCAGCGTTCGGTAGATGAAGGTGCTAACGAACACGAAAAACTCGATTATAAAAACAAGTCGAAAATGAAGCGCATGCTTGAAAATCTGGACAATGAGGAAACATCAACCTTCCCTGAGTTGGAGTTTTTTGGTCAAATGCATGGAACCT
>ERZ1023420.272-NODE-272-length-16205-cov-33.358080_pt1 | contig 16205 bp, 17 predicted proteins | sample MGYA00380512_ERZ1023420 | MGnify/ENA primary metagenome ERZ1023420 (study PRJEB33173, sample SAMEA4830390) | metagenome | study: EMG produced TPA metagenomics assembly of the PRJEB25223 data set... | reverse complement strand
GAAGACTCCTTTTTGTTAAAATTATACTATAAATTCAACTTTGCAACAGAACCTTCCTTAGCCTATATATTATTTACAAAATTCTATATTATCGATAATCAGGATGTATAAAAAACAATATTACATATTTTGTTAAGTTCTTTTATAATTTCTTTTTCAAAAGTCTCATCATTTTCCCTTGATGTATTTTCATAAATATCAAATAAAAATAGAGCTGAATCACTTGCAGTATGTAAATTGACTATATTAACTTCATCCATTTTAGTAAGTTCAGTACTTTTGCTACTTCTCACTTGTGATGTAAGTTTTTCTATTTCCTCTAAATTACTTTTTATAGAAAGTTCTTTTGCAAGTTCAGAGAATTCAACATCTGAATTCGTATATCCTAATCTAAAAACATTTATTTTCCTAGTATATTTTGCTAAATCAGATTTCAAACTATTAATAATCCTATCGCTGTTTTCTTCGAACTGTTTGTTTTTTTCTTCTTTATCTTTTTCTTGTTGCTTAACGCTATTATCATATGATTTATATGCGATAACAAGACTGATAACAGTTGTAAGGAGAGTGAATAATGCTACAAATGCTTTTAAAATATTTGGATATTCTTCTAGAATTCCCTCAATTTGATAAGAGTATTTAAAAACAATAAATATGGAGACCACTATTATGAAAATCGATATACGTAACATCTTCTTCATTCTAAAACTTCCTCTCTAAGCCATATAAAAATGTTACTGACTCACATTATTATAAAATGATTCTTATAACATATAACATATATCAGTATAGTTATTAAAACATCAATTAAAAATGCATGTTTTATAAATATCATTAACCCTATTCCTATTTATATATACTACAGATATAAATAAAATAACTCCGTAATTATAATATTTACGCTCAAACTTTATGAACTTTGCATTCCTACCCACTATGGTGTTATAATGCAATTAACAAAGATTATCAGGCATGTATGCACCAAATCCCCTTACTACGGCCATAGTAAGGGGATTTTTTGGTGTGACTAGTCGCCTATTCGTCATTACGCTTGCGTAGCCAATGCGCAAATAGCGCAACGAGACAACCACTTGATGCTGTGGTCATGATGTTTACAAAGATTTCAGACATCGCGTATGCACCTCCTCTCTACGTCAATTGACGCCTGAGAGATAGGCGACTTCATTATTATATCATCTGTGAATTGTTAAGCATATCCACTTCGGATAAGTTAAATTATGAAAACCATTCTCTCCACTTCTTTATAGTTATACATTTAAAAAAGCAGATGATATCACCATCTTAATTATAAAATCACCTGTTCAATTTATTCCTAGTTTAGTAGGAAGTCTTTACAAAAAATAAATTAGGTATTTATGAAGTAAGAGAGCTAGACAGTAATAAAGAAACTGAAAAATACTTAATTAAAACATCTCAATCCCACCAAACTACTATTATCGTTGGTGGAATTGATCCGTTTATTTTTGTAATTTATTTAATATTTTTTAGGTACCTCTTGTTGATAAACCTTTTTGATTTTTACTACGGTTCCTTTAATCCCTCTAAATATAAATTTATATAGCTCATCATAATCTCTTTAATAACTTATATATGCTTTATACACAAGTGTAAGTTACACTTGTGTGAATTACATTTGTGTAACTTACACTTAATTCTTCTAATTGTTTGCATACAGTATGCACGCATACATTATGCATATATTAGTTATGCAAACATAATATATGCTTTAAAGTAATATCATAATATTGTTTGCTTTTTACATACTTATAAGAATATAAAAAGCAACATGTTGCTTTAGTATGTCCACTAAAAAACAGTAATTTGTATTATACTAATAGGTTTAAATAAACTCTATTTACTCACCAAAGTATATGTTAGATTGCTATTTTTTTACTATCACTATCTAAGTAGTACTTTAGAATTCTTATACATGTTCGATACACAAATGTAAACTACACATCTTTAAGATTATTGTATAAACTCATCCAAAATTCTATATCTTTTACACTCACTTTTCGCACCTCATTATGATATAAATAATCTTTTAATTCTTCTCTGTTATATCTTTATTTATATCTTCAATCAAGTTTCCTTTTGGCGTTAAAAAGGATATATTTTTGTTAATTATTCTTTGCATGAACGCTTTGAATTCCAATACATTTTAAATATAAAATAGCTCACACTTTTCCAACTTTTGTTCTCATATTTAATAATCTACTGACTCAAGTAATGCTAAAATTTTGTCTTGTTTACTCGCAACTTCTTTTAAAATTTTTGTATTTTGCGCTTGCTGATGTGACTGTTCTGCATATAATTTTTGATAACTTTCAAGTGGATCTAATAACTCTAAAGTCTCTAAAATTAATTTGTTTCTTGATATATTTTTATCTTTAGCCAATCTACTTAATCGATCTAACAACTCACTATCTACATCTCTAATTAGTAAATCTTTCTTCATTATTTTGAACTCCTTTTTTTAAAATTTTTTACTTATTTTTTTATGTTTTACGTACATATACTTACTAAGATTATTTTGAAATTCAAACGAAATCCAGAATGATATTAAAGTATTATGCCTTCAAAAAAAGGTGTCTCACCTTTGTGACATTTTCTATATATCGTGTCACAAAGGTGAGACAAACACAATATGTTGTGTCACAAAAGTGAGACATTTCTATTTTTTTGATATCATAACACAAACCATTTAAACCCTTGAAATGTCTGGCTTCGCCAGACCTATCATTTCAAATGATAGCATATTTCCCTTATGCTCTTACCAAATATTTACCGATTTTTACGTTTTTTCTAAAACGCTCCTAAAATCCATATAGTTTTTTTAGTTACATGATATGAAAAACATACCGAATCGAACATTTAAAAAACTCATTTTTATACTATATTTAAGATGTATCTATAGCAAAAGGAGTGTTCAAAATAAAACTAATTTATAAACTAAAAATGAAACGGCTTAACGAAGAATTATCTCGAAAAAATTGGCAAAATCACTTAATAAATTTTTAAAACGACCTATTATGCCGAAAGAAAAATAGGACTCATTGCTTTCAATGAGTCCTATTTAAAATTTGATGTTATAGATCAAATTTGTAGCTTTCTTAATTTAACGATTCAAGATTTTCTATATAAAAAGTGGTTCAAATAAAATTAAGATTTCACTAGCTGCTTCCAAAATAAAATCATAAATTTTGTCATTTACTTAATGAAAATAGAACATTCATTCATCAATTTTATACACTTATACTTCATTTAAATTTAATTAATAAACAAGATAGGGTTTCATTTCCTAAATATGATTTTAACCAAAGAATTTATTACGATTACTTTGAAAAAATCTCATTAATTGCTTACCATATGAAATAAATTTAAATATTTTTGAGTCATATTGACTAACAATTAATAAGTTAATTTAGATAGTAATTTTAGCAACATGGATTTAGTTTTCAAAATTGATAGTTTTAAAAGAGGTTATAAAATGAACAAAACTAATAACGAAACGAAACTAACGAGTAATTTAAAAATTTTAGGTGGGGTATTTGTAACATTAGCTATATTATTGTTTATATTTCGTCTAATAATTGATTATTTTTATGGTGGAAGCCCTCTTGAAAAAACTAATGATATTTTAATAGCTATAGCTTTTGGTATGGGCTCCTTAGCATATACTTTAGAGAAACGTGTTATATTAACAATCTTTTATGGTCTTTTCTTTATTTTATATGTTCTATCTTTACTTGGAATATAGTTATATATAAGCAATTAGCTGCTTATATATCTTAGAAAATTTTGAAGAATATTAAACATCGAAGGTGATTTTTTGAAACAAGAAGAAAAATATAGTTTTTTAACTAAAGCGATTAATATCTTAGTTGCTATATTATTAATTATCGCCATTTTTTATATGGTTATACTTTCGGATAATAGCTATTTACCTATGTTATTCTCTCTTATAGCATTTACAATCGCATCTATCCCAGAAATTTTGAAAAAGAAAAAGAGTGGTTGGATACTTGGTATTTTAGGTTTAATATTGATCATTTTAGTTTTGGTTTAATTTATCTTTATATTTAAAAGCCACATTACAATATTTATGAGTCCAGAAAATAAATAAAAGATGGTGAAGATAAAAATGATAAAACCTAAGTCAAGATCCATTTTTAATTTCATTATAGTAATCAATCTTATTTGGTATATAGTTTTAATATTTGTTATTGATGTTGGAACTATAGGGTCAATTATTTATTGTAGTTTATTTTTTATACTTGTTGTTTTAAGAGATACTATAACTCCAAAGTAAAAACAACGTGCTAAGAAGGACAAAAACTAAAAAGATACTATAAAAGGAGCCATAATCCTTTACGCATCAAGGATTATGGCTATAATTTAAAAATCGAGTTATTTCTATATAGTATCAAGACAAGAAGAAACTCGTTTTCAACTCGTTTCTAAAACCTTAAATATCTAAAATCAATTATTAACTGCGACCCAAATTTCACTATAAGCATTATCTCTATCTGAATCATTAAATTTAGTAAAAGAAAACATTGGTACATTAGCTAATTTATATTCTGTTTCTGGCAACCATTCAGAATAAATTTTAGCATATGTGTCTTGTAAAACTTTTGGAAATTTACCTTCATTTTCAAAGACTATCCATTTACTTTCATCAATATTTATAACATCAAGTTGATCGCTTATATTGTTTTCTGTTGTTATAACACCAATCATATGAGTTAAATAACCCTCTTCTTTAATAAAATTCTCATCAGCATCATATGAAACATTTACAATTTCTTTAGGTTCAATGTTTTGTAAATTATTCATTTCTTCTTTTTGTATATTAGTAATACTATTTGCTAGTTCTTCAATTTCATTGTTAACACCCTCGTATTGCATACGAACACGTTTTTTTACGCCTACTATATTAATTTTTGGCAAATCTACAATTCTAGTTTTCATGCCTATTCCTCCTTTAACATTAATAGCAAATGAAAGTTTCGGATATGAAATTAAAACTTGTTTTTCATATATTTGAGATGGTAAATACCCACTCCAATCTCTAAAAGACTTTGTAAAACCATCAATTGAATATCCATATTTTATAGCTACACTCGTTACTGATTCTTTATTTAATAAATCTTTATTAGCAAAATACAATTTTCTTTTTTTTATATACTCAGATAAACCGATACCAGTAAGAAATATAAACAAATTTCTATAATGCTGCTCAGGTAAACCAACAAAATTCGCTATATCATATAAATTTAAATCGTTTGTTAAATTCTGATCTATATAATCTATAGAATTATTTAAATTTTTTAATATCATATCCATCACCTTTCAATCCTATAGTAATCAATAATCAAAGAACTAACTCGATAATTTATATATAACAATTATCGAATAAAAAATAATTGCTTTATTCCAATTGCTTTATTGACGTTGAGCCTCGGAACCCTTAACAATCCCAAAACTTGTCGAATGGTCGGCTTAATAGCTCACGCTATGCCGACATTCGTCTGCAAGTTTAGTTAAGGGTTCTTCTCAACGATGAATAAATTTTCTCGGCATAAATGCGTGATCTAACTTTTGTCATAACGTTTAGCAAAACATAATACAAAATAAAAAAAGAGATGTGAAATTAGATTCACATCTCTTTTTAACTATCACTTGATATCTATTACTTTTCTTTGATTATTCTCAGTTTTCGGTAAATCTACAGATAAAATACCATCTTCAAATTTAGCTTCAATATTATCTTCATCTATATTATTAAGTGAATACATTCTCTTCACATTACTATAAGATCTTTCTTTTTGAATGACTTTACCTTCATCATCTTTTTCTTCATTTACCTGATTATTTTCAGCAGAAATTATTAGCGTCCCATTTTCATAAGAAATATCTATTTGGTCTTTTGAAAATCCTGGAAGCTCTGCTTTTAATTCATATCTATCGTCTTTTTCACTAATATCAGTTTTTATACCTTGTTCATCAGGAAAATTACTAAAAAATTGTCTTCCAAAATCTCTAAACAATTCACTAGGTATCATATCAAAATAATCTCTTCCAAATGGTTTTAAACCATAAGTCATAACGATCACTCCTTATCATATTTAACCTATTTTTTGATTCATATTTTTGACATAATCCAAATCATTTAAATACTCTTCCCAATTACTGTTGAATTCGAATTCAACAAAAGGGTTAAATTCAAATACACCATCAAAATTAGACATATTCTTAAAAGGAATTAGTTTTTTTGAATTTTTATCTAAACTCATATCAACCCCTCCCTATAAAGCATATAACTATTTTCACTATATATATAACATAAAGGTCAAAGTTGGTCAATGAATTTTCTCGGCATAAATGCGTGGTCTATTTATTTTTCTTTTCTCCAAAATAGTAAGATAAAAACACTCCAATACCACTAATAAAAACTGCAATAAAAATCCCAATCCACGTAAAAATAGACATAGAAAACGCTCCTTTTTAAGTAAACTCTATCACAAGAACGATTTAAATTTAAATACCTTTATTTTGAATTTTAAGGGGGTATTTTAAAGATTTAGGGGTAAATCATATAGTTTTATGCCTAAAAACATATATAAGCTCTTAAAACGCAAATATGAGCCAAATAAATATATGCTATTTCCAAAAGCAAAAATTTGAGCAAAACCAGTGTCGATTTTTTACGACACTGCCCAGTTACATGCAAATTAAAATTTGCATAGTAAAACTGGTCAACCATGCCGATTGAACGCTATAGTTCCCGCCGGGGCAAAAAAGCATAAAAAAACGCTAGCTTTTAAGCTAACGTTTTTGCCTTTGTTTTATAATTTGACCAATTTTTACAATAGCTATTAAAACCAACATAGGTACAATTCCAAAGATAAATGCACTTAACATATTACAAAACTCCTAATTTTTTAAGTAATAATTTTGTTTTTTAAAATGCCAAATTGCCGTAATTGAATGCGCCTTTTCTTCTTCGTCTGTTGTTTTATCTTCGTCACTTGTATTAATTAAATTGCCGTCTTCGGCATCATCTAAATTTAAAATTTTATGTTTTTGTTTTAGCAATCCACCCCAACTCAACATACGTTTTCGGTCTAAACCTTTTTCCAAATCATTCACGATTGCTTGATTTCTTTCATCATCATCATTAAAAAAACAGATGACTTAACCGAATATTTTGAGGTTGCTTTGATTGCTGTAAGATCATTTGAATTATTCGTTAAAGATATTGTACTTAGTCATGTTTTGACGGCGCATATACAGTGCATGTATTTCTTCAAGCTCAGCTTTAATCGATTGCATCAAATAACCCTGCATAGCTTCAACCGTTTCATTTTTCTGTAGCAACATCGCTTTAAATCGTTTTAAGACACTGACAAGTTCGAACTCCACGTCTTCTAAACGATAATATGTATCATGGGCGTTATTAAATGATTTTTTCCCTTTGAGTAAAACACTTTTAATAATACGAATTTCTCTAATTTCAAATTTACTTAAATAATCTTGAAGTTGTTTTGGTAATTCTTCAAGGAGTTGGAACTTAAGCGCATCATTATTAAATTCAGTTTGTTGATGATTTGTATGATTCGAATGAGCGTTTTCAGAAATATTGTTAGGTGTATCATTCAAATCATTCGTATCATTGTTCTCAGTCTCTATATAATCAGTATTACTAAATTCAGTATCATTAGGGTCTAAGTTTTGGGATTCTGGAGTCCCATCATTTGGGATTCTGGAGTCCCATTGTTTGGGATTCTGGAGTCCCATTATTTGGGAGTCCTTGATATTACTCGATTCGTCATCGTTCGAAGTACTATTTTGTATTTCTTTTTCAATAGTTATATTCGTTTCTATTTCATGAAGATATAGTTTGTTCGGTCGATTAAACCCGGTTTTAACTTGTTCCAGTAAACCAACCTCTTGTAACTCTTTTTTTATTTTAGTTATTGTATTTTTACTTTTATCTAACACTTCTTGAAGATTTTCATTAGTAAAAATAAAGTATATATCTCCATTTTGATCTATCCAATTATTTTTAATAGATAAACTAACTCTATCATTAAGAATTGCATAGGTAACTTTAGCACTATCACTTAGCTTTTTATATTTTTCGTTGATAAATAAAACTTTATGTAGCATATAGAAATTTTGATTGGCTTGATTTTTTATATTTTTTCTAGGCATAATAAAAACCCCTTTCCTATTAAAGTTTTGGATAGAGGTAATAAAACATTACAAGAACACATAAATTTTCTGCTTGCACTTTGATGATATAGTTGTATATAATACAGATATCAAAAGATTTATAAACGTGCTGCAACGTTTTATCACCAAACCCCGACTATTACCAGTAGTTGGGGTTTTGTCATGTTAAGGTTATTATATCACTTTGAACAACCTTATAAAAGGGAAAATGCAGGATTATCAAAGGTTTATAAAGGGTTTGTAAACCTTTGATAAAAACCATCAACCCTTTATGAACCTTTGATGAAACGATTGACGGGAACCGTTTTTAATATTGTAATTACTTTATTATCAAGCTTTATGAGTTTATACTGTTTTATAAAGGGTTGATAAACATTTTATAAAGGGTTGATGATATGAGAAGCGTGAAAGCTTTGAGTGAAGAATTAGAAGTTAGTAAGCAAACAATTTTTAATAATATTAAAAGATTGAATATAGAAACAATAAAACAGGAAAACACTTCGTTTATTAAAGAAGATAGCGACATAGAAAAAATAGTTCAAAGAGTAAATGAAAATAAGAAGAAATATGGATTTGAAAATGTTGCTGAAAGTAAACAAAAAAAAGACCCAGATAATATTGACGTTGAATCTAAAACTGATGCTCAAATAGTGGAGATTCTTAAAAACCAGATTGATACTTTGAATAATCAAATTGAAAAGCAAGAAAGTCGTCATGAAACAACAATTGAATTTTACAGAAAAGAGTTGCAAGAAAGGTCGAAATTGCTTGAAAATCAACAAGTATTAGCATTAGAAAGTAATAAAAAGATTAAAAAATTAGAAGATCAATTAGAGGAAGAAAGACGACTTAATTATTCTTTTGATACGTCTGTTAATGAGAGACAAAATGTTAATGTACAAGAAGCAACATTTACTGGAGAGTCTAAAGATACTGATCAACAACAAGAATGGGAACAGCCTACAGAGGTTCAGCATAAAGATATACCTGAAGAGAAAGAGAATGAAAACCTCAATGAAGAACCATCCACAATAGACGATAAACAATTCGAAGAAATAGATAATGAATACGAAGATAAGGAAGAAAAACCACCTAAAAAAGGTTTCTGGAGTCGGTTGTTTGGTAATTAACACAATAAAAAGCGCTACAAGCTCATGAACTTGTAGTGCTTTTTTATGCTAGAACTTCTGATAATCATCGATTATGTTAATCTATAATTTGTCTATATTCAAATAAATTATAGTATTACTATTATTGAAACTACATCACAGACTAACTATTAAATGATAATATAATAATAAAAGAATTTTAAAGGTGGCATACATATGACTGAAAGACCGGAGAAAATAAATTTATCAAGTATTAATAGTCGTAAAGTTAATATCAATTTATTAAAGGAAATGCATAAACTATTTGAAAATTTAGATGATAGAAATGAAAGATATAATTTTACGTGGAATGGAAAGGCAAAATCATACTTTGAAGCTGCTACACCCAGCACTAAAACATTAAAACCTCAACTTGAAGAAAGCGTTAATTTTGATAACTCCGAAAATTTATTTATCACTGGGGATAATCTAGAATCATTAAAATTATTACAAGAATCTTATTTAGGAAAAGTTGATGTCATTTACATTGATCCGCCATACAATACGGGTAAAGATTTTATATATAATGACAATTTTAAAAAATTAAAAAAAGAATCTGATTTGGATGAAGGTAAAATAGATAATGAAGGTACTAGGCTTATTAAAAATGAAAAATCTAGTGGCCACTATCATTCTAATTGGTTGAGCATGATGTATCCTCGTTTGAAACTAGCACGAAATTTATTATCAGATGACGGCTCTATATTTGTATCTATTGATGATAAAGAGCTAGCTAATTTGAAATTATTGATGGATGAAATATTTGGAGAGTTGAATTATCAAGTAACCATATCTAGATTAACAGGAACTCCTACTGGAAATGGTAACGCAACATTCGTAAACGAACTTGATTATATATTAGTTTATGCAAAAGATAGCTCAAAATTTAGAACAACAGGACTTCCTTTATCTGAAGATCAACAAAAAATTTATAATGAATCTGATGAAAATGGTAGTTATTTGACTCGTTCTTTAAGGCGTACTGGGGGGGAAGATAGACGAGAGGACCGCCCGTCTATGTACTATGGTATAGAAGCACCAGATGGAACAGTAATTTACCCTAAAGGGCCAACTGGTTATGATAGTAGATGGGTTGTTGGTAGAGAAAAATATAAAAAAATGCTATCGGAAAACTTAATTTCTTGGAAAAAGGCTAATGGTAAATGGCAAGTTTACCAAAAATTTTATTTAGAAAATAGAACTCAACAGCCTTCAAATCTTTGGAAAAATAATACGGGAAATAAAAAAGCAACTAAAGAAATACGCAAATTATTTGATAATAAAAAGGTTTTTGATTTTCCTAAACCAGTTAGTTTAATTTCTCAAATACTTCAAATTTCTACAACGAAAAATGGATTAATTTTAGACTTTTTTGCAGGATCGGGCAGTACAGCTGAAGCTGTTATTCAATTGAATGCACAAGATGGCGGTAATCGTAAATTTATTATTTCAACTCTTGACGAACAAACGCCGAAAGATTCTGACGCACGGAAAGAAGGCTATGAAACAATAGATCAAATTTCTAGAGAAAGGATTCGACGTTCCGCAAAAAAATCAAAAGATGTTAGTGGTTTTCGTGCTTTGAAAGTAGATAATACTGGACTTAGAGAAGATGTATTTAAAACTTCTAATGATCTAAAGCAAGAAGATTTATTATCTGATATAGAAAATCAATTAGAGAATCGATCAAATTATGCTTTACTATATGATGTTTTGATAGATAGTGCTTTAGAATTCAACAAAAAAATTGAACATGAATCTATAGATGGAGAAGACATAATTAAGTATGACTATTCAAGTGAGATGTCAGGAATTGTAGCTTACTTTGATGATAATTTAACAGATAATCTCACACAAAAAATAGCTAAATTTAAACCACTTATAGCTATATTTAAAGAATCTACCTTCAATAAATCTTCTCAAAAAGTTAATGTGCTGGAACAATTTCGTATTATTAGTCCTGACACTAAAGTAAAAGTGATTTAATGATGGTAAATAATTATGTAATGGAGGTATTGAGTTCATGCAGCTCCAATATAAAGACCAACAATTCCAAATAGATGCTGTAAATGCTGTAACATCGGTTTTTGAAGGTCAACCCAAACAAACAAGTATGTCTTATATGATGGATATAGGTAATGAAGAAAATATAACGTTAGATATTTTAAATGGTTTTAAAAATTTTCCCATATCTTTACCAGATAATGAATTATTACAAAATATTAAAACTATACAAAAAGATAATGGATTATTAACAGAGAATAAATTAATTAAAATGGCGATTGGAGGGAAAGATAAAACCACTAAAATTGACAACTCTCGTGAAAGCCTAACATTATCAGTTGAAATGGAAACTGGAACAGGGAAAACATATACTTATATCAAAACAATATTTGAATTAAACAAACAATATGGGTGGTCTAAATTTATTATTGTGGTACCAAGTATTGCTATTCGTGAAGGTGTTGCAAAAACATTTGAATCTACTACTGATCATTTTAAAAGAGAATATGGAGTTACAATTCGTCCATTTATTTATAATTCTAAGCAATTAGATAAAATAGAAGCATTTGCTAACGATGCAGGAATCAATGTGATGATTGTCAACACTCAAGCCTTTAATGCAAGAGGAGCTGATGCACGACGCATAGATATGGTTTTAGACCAATTTCGAGGCCGTCGGCCTATAGATGTAATTGCAGCTACTAACCCGATAATGATTATCGATGAACCTCAGTCAGTTTTAGGGAGTGGGACAAAGTCAGAATTAAATGCAACACGGATAGGTTTAGCTAAATTTAATCCCTTATTTTTTATTAATTATTCTGCTACACATCGTGATAATTATAATATGATTTATCGATTAGATGCTGTTGATGCCTATAAAAAACAGCTCGTTAAGAAAATTGCAGTAAAAGGAATTGAAGTTTCTGGCTCAAATGCATCAAGCGGATATTTATATATTGAATTGATAGTTGAAAAACCTAATTTAAAAGTTCGTGTTCAATTCGAAAAGATTTCAGCAACTGGGAAAATCATCAAATCATCTAGGTTACTTGACAGGGGGGACAATATTTATCACCTTTCGGGCGAAATTGAATCTTATCATAGTGGCTTTATTGTTTCTGAGATAAATGCTGTCGAACAATTTGTAGAATTTACTAATGGACTTAAATTACATGTTGGAGAAGTGGTTGGTAATACTAATGATGATGATTTGCGTCGGATTCAAATTCGTGAAACTATTCATTCTCACCTTGATAAAGAATCTAGATTATTTAAACGAGGAATCAAGACATTATCATTATTCTTTATTGATGAAGTAGTAAAATACAAAGATTATGATGCTGTAGATGATAAAGGTTCATATGCAGTAATTTTTGAGGAAGAATATGAAAATATTGTTCGTGATCGCTTAGTTGATACATTTCTAGATAAGGATTATCGCGATTATCTGGAACGTGAACTTACTTCAATTAATAAAGTTCATGCTGGTTATTTCTCAGTTGATAAAAAAGGTAAATTAATCAATAGTAAGATAAAACGCGGCAGTGAAGCAAGTGATGATATTTCTGCCTATGATTTAATTATGAAGAATAAAGAGCGATTGTTGTCTTTTGATGAGCCTGTGCGTTTTATTTTCTCTCACTCTGCTTTAAAGGAAGGTTGGGATAATCCTAATATTTTCCAAATTGCAACGCTACGTCAATCATCCTCTGATATAAAAAAGCGTCAAGAAATTGGTCGTGGATTACGGTTATCAATCAACCAAAATGGTGATCGACAGGATGCACAAACATTAGGCGAAAATGAAGTACAACAAGTGAATGTGTTAACTATAATTGCTAACGAAAGTTATGAAAATTTTGCACGAGACTTACAATCAGAAATAGCTGATGCTGTTAAGAATAGACCGAAATTGCTTGAACCTAAACTATTTGAAGGGCATGAGCTAGTTGTTAACGATGCAAGTGGAGATGTGATTAGTACAATGACTATAGATAATGCACAAGCAGCTGAAATTTGGGCTAGTTTAAAGCTTGGTGGTATTATTACAAAAGAGAAACAGGTAGTTGATAACTACAAAGCAATGTCTAGTGAAGAACAAATTATGAGTATTCAAAATATATTGAATGAAGAATATCAAAAATTCGCTTTGCCTATCCAAAACCTTATTAATAGCGTTTATGATTCAAAAGATTTACCAATTGAAAATGAAAATAAGAGAACAACCTTGAAATTGGATAAAGAAAAATATGCAAGTTATGAATTTAAGAATTTATGGTCAAAAATTAATCGTAAATCTTACTATACAGTCGATTTTGATGACCAAGAAATAATTGAAAAAGCAATTGAATTAATTAACAAGGAGTTGACAGTTACAACTTTAAAAGCTCTTATTACAGAAGGGAATATGAACGCTAATGATATCGAAACAACATTTACTGTTGATAAAAGAACCAGCATTGATATTTATAGTCCCACTAATAATGTTAAGTATGATTTAATTGGAGAAGTCGCAAAAAATGTTGGCTTACTTAGAAAAACAATAGGTCAAATATTATCAGGTATTCACTCAGAACAATTTGCCAAATATAAAGCGAATCCTGAGAATTTCATCGTACAGCTTAGTAGTATTATTAATTCTGTTAAAGCACAAAATATTGTGTCTCATATTATTTATAATAAATTAGATGAAGTATGGGATGAAGATGCAATATTTTTAGATAGGGATATTCAAGGTATTATGGGTGAAAATGTTTTTGAGGCAAAAAAGCATTTATATAACAAAGTTCGTGTTGATTCTGATACTGAGAAATACTTTGCTAGAGATTTAGATACTCAAGAAGATGTCGAAATGTATGTAAAACTGCCAGGAGGTTTTTATATTAATACACCTGTTGGAAAATATAATCCTGACTGGGCTATTGTATTAAATGAACCTGATCATAAACATATTTATTTTATTGCTGAAACTAAAGGAGTGTCAGATAATCTCACTTTAAATTTAAAAGGAGTTGAAAATGCAAAAATTGAATCAGCAAGACAACATTTTAAAGTTATTTCAAATAACGAAGTAACATATGACGTCGTTGATAGTTTTGAAAAAATGATGGATAAACTTTCACCTCACTAAAAATGATCATTATTGAGAAAAAATATAGAAACAAAGAGAGGGCAAAAATGCTCTCTCTTTTTCCTGTCTTATTATTAAAATCTCATAATACATGATTAACATGTATTTTGGAACGCTGTGAGAAACGCTCATTTGCATTGACAATCAATTTATCAAGATAATCCCTTATCATGTTTAATTCTATAAACTGTTTGTCTTGTGATATTAACTTCTTTCGCAATCTTACTAATCGCTTTGCCTTCTTCTAACATTTCGACAACTCGATGATAGATAATACGTTTTTGAGGATCTTTTGCATTCGGTGAATAAAGAAAAGGCCGACCTTTATATATACCTTTTTCTTTCGCAACTTGAATTCCTTGTGCTTGTCGACGTTTACTTTCATTTCTCTCTTGTTCTGAAACCATTGCTAAAATTTGAACGATTAAATCCTTCATAAATTTATCTAGTAATGGATTACCAATCACTTCATTCATCATAGGTAAACTTGTGATCATTAACTGCACGTCTTTTTCTTTTAAATAACTCACCGTTTCAATAATTTCATCATAATTACGTCCCAAACGATCAATAGATTCCACAACGAATCGATCTCCCATTCTGACAAAATTGAGTGCTTCTTGAAATACAGGTCTATTTTCCACTGACTTTCCCGACTGTTTCTCTGTAAAGATTTTCTCCACACCAAACGTCTTTAAATTATCCAATTGTCTTTCTAAATTTTGATCTATCGATGATACTCTCGCATAACCTATAATCATTCATCTTCACCCCATAATTAATATACACCCTAATCATACGTTTTAGTTGCGATAATTTCAACAACTTATTTTGTATGATTAGGGTGTATCCTGTCTGATTTTTTAGCTTTCTTAAAACTTAGTAATATTTTTATTTATCTTTATTTTCTTGGTTATTTAACTTATTGAGATAACGATAGATTGTTGTACGTGAAACTTTCCATTGCTCTGCAATAGTTTTAATTGGTGTTCCATTATCATAAAGTGTTTTAAGTAAAGTCAAATCTTGTTTATTTAATTTTTCTGGTCGACCTCCATAGCGTCCTCTAGCACGAGCTGCAATTCGCCCCGCTGAAGAACGTTCTAAAATTAAATTACGTTCAAATTCTGCAAATGCTGCGAATAAATGAAATAATAATTGCCCTGTAGAACTTGATTTATCCATCGTTATATTTTCTTCTAAACTATGGAAACTTACACCTCGTTCGTTAAGCTCATTAACTAATGTGATTAAATCTTCCATATTACGTCCTAGTCTATCTAATCTCCAAACAACAATCGTATCTCCTGACCTCGCAAATTCAATGGCTTTATCTAAACCAGGTCTTTTACTTTTTGAACCACTCATATGGTCGTTAAATATCTTTTCACAACCATATGCATTTAATCGATCCTCCTGTAAATTTAAATTTTGTAATCCAGTTGAAACTCTTGCATAACCTATTTTCAAAAGACAAACCTCCTATATACACCTTCAGTGTACCATAACTTAATTACAAGGTCTTTTGTGAACATAGATTTTTTGTTGGGTTTATGAACACAGAAATATATGCGATACTCACTTATTTCGACATAAAAAGAGAGTGTACAGAAAATGGTTATTTTCTGTACACTCTCATCTTTAATAATATATTTTAA
>ERZ1023420.271-NODE-271-length-16231-cov-4.281837_pt1 | contig 16231 bp, 18 predicted proteins | sample MGYA00380512_ERZ1023420 | MGnify/ENA primary metagenome ERZ1023420 (study PRJEB33173, sample SAMEA4830390) | metagenome | study: EMG produced TPA metagenomics assembly of the PRJEB25223 data set... | reverse complement strand
TATTCGTGGTTTTGCATTAAAATTCTATACTGAAGAAGGTAACTGGGATTTAGTTGGTAATAATACGCCGGTTTTCTTCTTTAGAGATCCGAAATTATTTGCCAGTTTAAACCATGTAGTGAAACGTGATCCAAAAACAAACATGAAAAACCCACAAAGTAACTGGGATTTTTGGACATTGTTACCTGAAGCATTACATCAAGTTACTATTTTGATGACAGATAGAGGTATTCCAAAAGGATTTAGACATATGCATGGCTTCGGCTCACATACATATTCAATGTATAATGCGCAAGGTGAACGTTTCTGGATTAAATTCCACCATAGATCACAACAAGGTATTGAAAATTATACAGCAGCAGAAGCAGAACAAGTAATAGCAAAAGATAGAGAATCATCACAACGTGATTTGTTTAATGCTATTGAAGAAGGGAATTTCCCTAAATGGAAAATGTATATTCAAGTGATGACTGAAGAACAAGCACGTCGTCATAAAGATAATCCATTTGATTTAACAAAAGTATGGTATAAAGACGAATACCCATTAATCGAAGTCGGAGAATTTGAGTTGAATCGTAATCCTGAAAATTACTTCCAAGATGTAGAGCAAGCAGCGTTTGCACCAACTAATATTGTTCCTGGTTTGGACTTTTCTCCAGATAAAATGTTACAAGGGCGTTTATTCTCTTATGGTGATGCACAACGCTATCGTTTAGGTGTGAATCATTGGCAAATACCAGTCAATCAACCTAAAGGTGTTGGCGTGGAAAATATTTGTCCATTCAGTCGCGACGGGCAAATGCGTATTCTGGATGGCAATCAAGGCAGTAGTACCCATTATTATCCAAACAGTTACGGTGCTTTTGAAGATCAACCACAATACCAAAAGCCTGCACTTCCGTTAGAGGGCACTGTTGATGCACATGACTTCCGTGAAGATGACGATAATTATTTTGAACAACCAGGAAAACTCTTCCGTTTATTGTCGACAGAGCAACAACAAGCATTATTTAACAATACCGCAAATGAAATGGCTCCTGTAACTGATGAGTTAAAGCATCGTCATATTAGACATTGTTATAAAGCAGACGTACAATATGGTCAAGGCGTTGCACAAGCAATGGGTATAGACATCAATGACGTAGATCTAGAAACAGCAGATTAATCTATAGATGAGGTGAGAGCATGATTTTAGATAATGTAAATCCGGATGATTTATATCCTACAGAAACAAAAGGACCAGCAGTGCTAGGTGAAATGCCTTATACGATTCAAGGTACAGAACATATTTACCAAGGTGCATATATTGCAACGAATGAACGCTTAATTTTAAATGTAGATATGGATGGCCAATTTTATTATAGAAGTATACGTTATGATGAATTACAGCATATTTCACATGATGACGCTTCAGTAGAATTACGTTTTGATATCGGCACATTTCCAATTTCTAACATTGAAAAAGGCGATATAGCAGCTTTTGTTGACTATGTAAAAGCACAAGCACAACTGTAAATAAATACAAAAAAGCCTATCAATCTATCTCGGATTGATAGGCTTTTTGTAATTTAATCTAATGTTTGCGTTTTAGGGAATTTGTATTTCATCATCCAGCTAAAGAATAGAACAATCAATGATACGACAATTAACACAATAAGATATATTACAGCATCATGATATGGTATTGCTCCTGTGAATCCAAAGATACTTTCTCTAATACCTTTGATAACATAAGTCATAGGTAAGATAGGGTTAAGGAATTGGAAAAAGCCATTCGACGTTTCAATTGGGAACGTACCTTCACTTGAACCTAATTGTAAGATTAATAGCAATAAGGCTAAGAACTTACCAACATTGCCTAATAGTGTTGTTAATGTAGTGACAAGGAACATAGAAGCTAAGCCCCATAATACAATTAAAGTTATAAATCTTACAATATCATCGATTTCGATTTGGAATACAAAGACAAGGAACAGTGTTAGGATAGCACTCGTTACAATACTTTGAATGAGGTATAGCAAGAATTTACTCATAAACGTTTGACCAACAGAATTGCGTGTTAGCATATTTTTGCCTACAGGGTATACAGCACTGAAAGTTATAGCGCCGACAAATAAGCTCACAGCAATAATGTATGGTGCGAAACTTTGACCATAGTTTTCAACTTCAGTAACATCTTGTTGCTTCATATTTATTGGATCTGCAACATACTCTGCATTTTTTTCTTCAAAATGTGTATCTGAAGACTGTTGCATATTTGCTTTAAGGTTATTATTTAATTTTTCATTGTTTTCTTGTAATGAAGCTAAACCGTCAGTCACTTGGGTATTGCCTTGTGCAATTTGACCTACTGCATTTGGGTTTAAAGGTTTCAGTTGTTCTAAACCAGCTTGCACTTGTTGGTTACCATCTATCAACTGTTGTTCAGCATTATTCATGTCATCTAAGGCTTGGATTGTTTGTTCATTACCTGCGATTAACTTTTTCATATTGCTGAATACTTCCTTAGTATAAGTGCTACGAATTTCATCGCTTAATTTTTGTTGGATACCTGTTGCTGATTGGCCACCGATATTAGCACCGATATAATTATATCCAGGATTAGTTTTCACTGTGATATTAGCTTTTTCGGGTTGTTCATCTAATAGTGTGCTTGCTTTTTTAGAAGTGTTTGCTGGTATCTCTATATAAGCAAAGGATTTCCCTTTATCGATATTTTGTTTCGCTGCTTTACTATCTTTATGAAATTGCCAATTAAATTTATCATTTTTTTTCAATTTATCTTCGAGTTTATTACCAATATTAATATGTTCTCCATTGATTTTGGCTCCGTCATCTTTATTGACAATATCTACAGTTAAAGACCCTGTTTCATTATATGGATTCCACATCGACCCGATAAAGACAGCACTATAGATTAACGGTATTAAAGCTATGGCAATCATAGAAACGAGTTGGAAAGGGTGTTGTTTTAAGTATTTTAAATCTGCAAACATAACTGTTCACGTCTCCTTTAAATAGTTGTGCACCTTGTATATAATACATTTTTAGTTTACAGGGGTCAACAACTTTGCGTAATTAAATTTAACAAAATTAAAACACTAAAAGAACTGTGTTGACGGGGCAGTATATGGTAACGCTAACACAGTTTTTTAGTGCAATAGTAATTTTAGTCAACGATAAAGGCGTGCTGTTTTAAATCAGTGATCGCATTGTCTAAAATTTTTTCGGTGTGTGCAGAAATGGTATGTAAATGCACGCCTTGCGTAAGATTAGCGAGCATTTGACCTTGGTATTTCGTCATTTGTGTTAAAAATTGTTGTAAATCTTCGTTAGTTTCAATCATTAATTTTGCTTTGATGGTGCCATAAACAGGATGGTCTATAGCTACATCATCTATCATTGCCCCGTTATCTAAAATGATTTGTAATTCTTGAGCCATCCTATCGCGTGTATGTTGGCAGGCGATGACACGTTTGAATGATTTACCTTGAGGTTCTTGATTGAGGATATAACCTTTACTTGTGGCATGTATAGTATAATCTTGTGATTTTAGTACCGAAATATCTTTGACGATAATTTGGCGAGAAACAGCAAAGTGTTCGCTAAGTTGTTTGCCACTCAGCGGTGTAGTAGCTGATTCAAGTAAATGTAAGATTTGAGCTCTACGCTTATTAGGTGTATCCATAGCTTTCGTCTCCTTGAATAAGTGTGTGTAAATGTTGGAAACACGTCGCAATATCTTGTTGAGTCGTATATTTTGAAAATGATAAACGTAAATATTGGTCGTGTACATGATTAGGTATTGTCTTTATTTTAACCTGTAAACCGTGACTTAACAACATACCATGACCACAAGCGGTACCGGTAGATACACAGATGTTTTTACTGGCGAGATACTGCATGACATATTGCCCTTCGAATTGCGGTGAGAGGAGCGCTAAAATATGTGGCGCAGTTTGATCGTACTCAATAGGAGTGAAACCTGAGGCTATCGCTTGTTGTAGTGCAAAAGATTTGATTTGACTAAGATAATCGCTATGTGTATCCATAGATAGTGCTTTAGTCATCGCAACTATACTTGGTGTATCTATTGTGCCATTTTGTGTCGCAGATTCATGTAAGTAATGGCTGTTTAATGGTTGAATGTAACTATGGTCTATCAATAAAAATCCTGCACCTTTCGTACTGTGAAATTTATGACCTGAACCTACATAAGAGGTAATAACATCTAATGTGAGGTTCGGTACTTTGGTAATTGCTTGTACGCCATCGACATGGACCGGAATAGCAAATTGGTGCGCTAAAGTTGCAATTTCACTAACTGGTAAAATATATCCTGTTTCTGAATTAACATGCTGCATGATAATCAAGGCAACATCATCTGTTAATAGATGTTGTGTTGCACTGACATCAATAGCACCGTCTGCTGTCAAAGGTAGCGTCACGATATTAAAAACATCTTCGTAAGGTGCTAATGCTGCAGCGATTGATGGATGTTCATAAGGCGATACTAAAATTTGGGTTTTAGTTGTATGCTCCAAATAACTGCGGATAGCAATGTCATTAGCATGAGAGCCACTGCGCGAGAAAATAACTTCTTTATCAGTATGAAAGTATTTTTGAATATAGTAACGACATGATTGTAAAAGCTGTGAGACATGTAAACCACCCACATGTAAACTTTCGCTATTATAAAAAGCGTTGGTTTGTGTATCGTTGAAAATCGTTAATATTTGAGAATCAGGTTGTGTAGTTGATGCATTGTCTAAATAAATCATAGGCTTACCTCACTTGTATTATAATCGGAAATATGTAAATATATGTGTATACTAAATGTAACATAAGTGTAAAGTTAGGTGTAAACATGAAAAGAATTATTTTAATTGGCAGTGGTCTTGCTGCGCTATCTTTTATTGAAGCATTAGAAGAAGATGTACACGTTATTTGTCTTACTAAAGACAGTAAAACTACAAACAACAGTTATTTAGCTCAAGGAGGTATTTGTTTTTCAAAATACGAACATGACTCTGGTGCATCACATGCGCAAGACACATATGAAGCTGGTCATCTTTTAGGTGACCAGCGTGTGATTACGTCGATGATTTGCGCCAGTTATGAAGCTATTCAAAAATACATAAATCAAGGTATCAACTTTGATCGACAAGTAGACACTCACGATTTTGACTGGGCTTTAGAAGGGGCACATACGGTACCACGCATTTTACATATAGGAGGAGATCGTACAGGGTACGGCTTAATGCAACATCTAACAGCATGCCTGACTCGACATTCGCACATCACTACTTATGAGCAAGCTGAAGTCATTGATTTAGTGCATGATAGAGACGGCAAGATATGTGGTGTCTATATGTTTGATCAGAATAACGAATTGCAACAAATATTAGGACATGAAGTTGTATGTGCAACCGGAGGATATAGTAATATTTTTCGTCATAATTCTCATGCTACGTCGACAGTCAGCTCGGGTCATATTATTGCTTTTCATCATGGGGTGCCATTACGGCATATGGAGATGATTCAATTTCATCCTACATTATTAGGTACGCCAACCAACAATTATGGCTTGATTTCTGAAGCGGTTCGAGGAGAAGGCGGTATTTTAAAGAATGCACAAGGCGTTCGCTTTATGGATGATTATCATCCTTTGGGTAGCTTGGCACCTAGAGACATTACAAGTAGGGCGATCTTCGAACAGCACCAACAATGCTATATAGATATTCGTCAGGTACGGGGTTTTAAGCAAAGATTTCCCGGGATATATCAACAAGCACAACGCTATTGCTCAGATGATTATTCGAAAGGATACCTACCAGTAACTGTTGGTGCACATTATACAATGGGGGGTATTAAAACAGACCTAGCAGGCCGTACAAATTTACCTCATTTTTATTGTATTGGTGAAGCAAGCAATACTAACTTTCATGGTGCGAACCGTTTGGCAAGTAATTCTTTATTGGAAGCTATTGTAATGGGGCAACATTGTGCTGCAGTGATTAATCAACAGCCCAGCCGTCCACTCGTAGATCCTCAACCGTCGTTAGTGCAGATACCTAAAATTTCTGAGGCTGTGTTAAAACCACTACAAGCAGAAAGCGAGGCTATACTAGGGATTGAGCTGCAAGGAGCGTTTATGACAGGTTATTTAACACGTTTACATCAGGCTTTAGAGCAAGCTGAGCATATCACTCTAACTCAACTTACACCCACATTGTGGCAACGCTATGTCAGAGTAAAAATGTTAGAAATCATCTGTGAAGCTGCCTTACATCGTACAGAATCTCGAGGTGCACATTATCGGTTAGATAAACCAAAGATGCAAACAGCATTACAACAAATAGACATTGAAATTGTAAAGGGGGAAGACATGCATGCTCAACATATTAAGCGTACAAGAGAAAATCAAACAGTTTTACCTGGAAGATAATCATTATGGTGACTTAGCAACGAGTATTTTTGACACAACACAACGTGGCACTATGAATCTAATTGCCAAAGAAAGCGGAATATTTTGTGGTGAGGTCATATTACATAATAGTTTTACATTGTTAGAACCAGAAATAGCTATTGAGTTATATATTGATGATGGCGATCAAATACAACATGGACAACATATTGCTAAGATTAGCGGCAAAATACAAACGTTACTCACTATGGAAAGAATTGTCTTGAATTTAATTCAACGCATGTCCGGTATAGCAACTAAGACACACCAGATGGTTGAGCTTATTCAGCATACATCAGCACAATTAGTTGACACTCGTAAAACTACTCCCGGATTGGGCATGTTTGAAAAATATGCGGTACGCGTTGGGGGTGGGGTAAACCATCGTCGCACACTTAATGATGGAATTATGTTGAAAGATAATCATATCGCAGCACAACAATCATTAAGTACAGCAGTGGCTATGGCACGTCAATTGCAAGGACCGATGGATAAAATCGAAGTAGAAATAGAAGATGAAACGATGCTACAAGCAGCAATAGCAGCAGAAGTTGATGTGATTATGTTTGATAATCGACAACCAGCATGGATTGCGGAACAACTGTCACATGTGCCAAAACATATCAAAACAGAAGCTTCTGGTAATATTCAACAACATAATATTGTAGCTTATGCCGAAACAGGTGTGGATTATATTTCTGTAGGTTCACTCTTTTATGCGACACACGCACTCGATATTTCAGCAAAGGTGGTTTTATAATGTTTAATCCAATATTAACGGATGCACAAGCGTTACCAGAATACTATTTACAACTTTCAAATCAAGAATTAGAAGAAAAAATTTGGCGTATTAAGGAACAATTAGGGTCACAGTTGTTTATGCCAACCCATCACTACCAAAAGGATGAAGTTGCACAATTTGCAGATGTTATGGGAGACTCATTAGAATTGGCAAGAATTTGCCGCACGAATACTGAAGCGCGTTATTTTGTGTTTAATGGTGTACATTTTATGGCGGAAACTGCAGATATTTTGACGTCTGAGGATCAACATATATATTTGCCTGACTTGTCAGCTGGATGCTCGATGGCAGATATGGCAAACATTACACAGGCACAGTATGGCTATCATTATTTAACAGAAATGTTAGGAGATAATATTTTACCGTTAACATATGTTAATTCTACAGCAACGATCAAACAGTTTGTGGGTGAACATGGAGGGTCATGTGTGACCAGTGGCAATGCAGCTACAGTCATACAATGGGCTTTGGATCAAGGGCAGCGTATTTTATTTTTGCCAGATCAACATTTAGGTCGTAATACTGCCTATCAGCTTGGTGTGGATTTAACCGAAATGGCCGTATGGAATCCTTTGACTAAGAAATTAGAATACGATGGCGATAGTGACAATATTAGAGTTATTTTGTGGAAAGGTCATTGTTCCGTACATGAAAAGTTTCATGTTAGTCATATTAAACAAGCACGTCAACGTAACCCACACGTGAATGTTTTAGTACATCCAGAATGTACATTCGATGTGGTCCAAGCAGCAGATTATGCTGGTTCGACTAAATATATCATTGATAAATTAAATGATGCACCACAAGGGAGTGAATGGGTCATCGGTACAGAAATGAATTTAGTAGAGCGTTTGAAAAAGCAACACCCTGAATTAAATATTCGTTCATTGAATCCGTTGATGTGTGCGTGTTTGACGATGAATCGCATAGATTTACCACATCTCGCATGGTGTCTGGATAAAATTCAACAAGGTGATTTATCGAACCGTATCGCAGTCGATAGTAACGTGGCACATAGTGCCAAACAAGCTTTAAATCGAATGTTAGAATTAACCTAATATAAAAAAATCAGCACCGTTCTCAGAGTTGTGAACGGTGCTGTTGTATTAATGCGTAGAACTTGTGTGACTGTATGGTTGTTCTGAGCATTTATATTACTTATACATGCGTTATAGCGTTATGATGACAATAGGATTAATTAAGCAACGGAGCAAGTGTTTAATTGCTTTTAAAGCTAAGAAGATAAGGTAAAATGTAAATTTTCTGACTTTTTACTTATCAAATCGATATGATAGGCGTAATATATACTCTAGGATTGAGTATTTAGTAGTTAAAATGCTTTATTTAGTATAAGGATGTATATTGAAGGAGAAAATTATGAAAAAAGAAGATTTAATAGCCCCACAAACATATAATATAGTTTCAGAAATTGAAAAATACGCGAAAAATCCTGCGAAAGAAGCAATTTTATTTGAAGATGAAGCGGGAGCAACACAAACAATTACCTATGCAAATTTAATCAAAAATGCGAATCGCATAGGGCATGTTTTTTTAAATCATGGGTTAACTAAAGGTGACAAAGTATTAATTTTGATGCCGCGCGCCATTGAAACGTACGAGATATACTTAGCAGCACTAAAATTAGGTTTGGTTATTATTCCAAGCTCTGAAATGTTACGTACGAAAGATTTACAACATAGAATAACGCATGGTGAGGTAAGTGCAGTAGTTGCTATTGCTGACCACCTAGATGAATTCACACAAATTGCAGAGTATGAGCAATTAATTAAATTTGTGGTTGGTGGACAAGCAGAGCAGTGGCATGATTTAACTGCAGAAAAACATAATGCATCAGCTGAACTTGCCATGGTAGAAACATCTAAAGATGATATTGCATTATTGTCTTATACATCAGGTACGACAGCTAAACCGAAAGCAGTGATTCATTCACATGGCTGGGGTTATGCACATATGCAAACTGCACCTAAATATTGGTTAAGTATTGAAGAAGGCGACACTGCTTGGGCTACTGCAGCACCAGGTTGGCAAAAATGGGTTTGGAGTCCATTTTTATCTATCATGGGTTCAGGTGGTAAGGCATTTGTTTATAATGGTAAATTTAATGCTGAGAAGTATTTAGAGTTACTACAAAAGCATCAGATTAATGTCTTATGCTGTACACCAACAGAATACCGTTTAATGGCAAAGTTACCTAATTTGAGTGACTATGACTTATCACAATTACACAGTGCAGTATCTGCAGGTGAACCTTTAAACCAAGAAGTGATTGAACAATTTCGCAAAAACTTTGACCTTACTGTTAGAGATGGTTATGGTCAAACTGAAAATACGTTGTTAATAGGTTCATTGAAAGGTACGGAAACACGTATTGGTTCTATGGGTCGAGCGATTTTAGGAGATCAAGTGGCTATTATTGATGAAGATGGCAATCGTATAGAAGACGGTACAACCGGAGATATTGCTGTTGCTTTAGATTATCCAGCACTATTTAAAGGTTATTATAAAGATGAGCAACGTACTGCAGACTCCAAACGAGGTAACTATTATGTGACTGGAGACAGAGCACGCGTTGATGAAGATGGTTATTTTTGGTTTGAAGGTCGACGCGATGATATTATCATAAGTTCAGGCTATACTATTGGTCCATTTGAAGTTGAGGATTCCTTAATTGGGCATCCAGCCGTCAAAGAGTGCGCAGTAATTGCGAAACCACATGATATTCGTGGAAATATTGTCAAAGCCTTTGTGATTTTACAAGACAATTACACAGGAAATGATACATTGGTAAAAGACTTACAAACTTATGTCAAACAAGATGTAGCACCATATAAATATCCACGTGAAATTGAATTTGTTACTGATTTACCGAAAACAAATTCAGGAAAAATACGTCGTGTAGAATTAAGAGAAGCGGAAATAGCAAAATATAATAATCAATAACACCATAGACACGTGTCAGGTGTCTCAACAGTAAAATGGCTAATCCAATAATTGAATGGATTAGCCATTTTTATAGTTATAACCTATGATTGCTTGCTAAAGTAAGTTTATTTAGTTGAGTTTGATTGGTCAATTAAGATAGTGAGTTATTGTTCGGATAAACAAAAATCTAACCAATCAACATAAGCTTGTTCACGCAAAAGAGCTTTTTTTAATATACGAATGTGTTGTGCGTCTTTGTGAGGGTCTAATTGTTGAAAGATGGCATTTAATTGAGTTAACTTATCTTGTTTAGCAACTTTTTTAGTTCGCAATAATTCCTGCTTTGCTTCAGTTGACAATGCATCATAAAAGTACACTTTTATCGCAAATGGATCTTTGGTGTTTTCTTCTTCATCTGCTGTTTCAATCCAGTGGTACAGAGCGGTTTTACCAATAGGGGTAATACTGTAAATTTTTTTGGCTATTTTGCTAGATTCATCAATGTTCGAAATATAAATGTGCTCAGATTGTACGAGCTTTTTTAATTCATTATAAATTTGACTATGTTTAGCATTCCAAATTTCGCCAATTGCTTCACTAAAAGACTTATAAATTTCATAGCCTGTTAGTGATTGGTTATTGAGTAGTCCTAATATGGTATATTGCAGTACATTTTTCACTTTTTCACTCCTGGTATTTTGACAGAATAATTATACGAGTAGTATGTAAAAGCAAACATGTAAATAATTACATATATATAGGAGGATAATAATGGCAACACTTCAAGATTTTATTGGAAAACATATGATTTATACTTATGATAACGGCTGGGAATATGAAATGTATGTGAAAAATGAGGAAACGATTGATTATCGAATTCATTCAGGTATGGTAGGTGGTAGATGGGTGAAAGACCAAAAAGCAGATATCGTTGAAATTATAGCTGGAGTTTATAAAATATCATGGACAGAGCCTACTGGAACAGACGTATCATTAAATTTTGTGCCTGAACAACATTTAATGCATGGGGTGATTTTCTTTCCTAAATGGGTGCATGAACATCCAGAAATTACAGTATGTTATCAAAATGATTATATCGATGTAATGGAAGCTTCTCGCGAAAAATATGATACCTATCCTAAATATGTAGTTCCAGAATTTGCAACAATTACATATGTTGGTACACCTGGTGTTAATAATGAACAGGTTATTGCAGAAGCACCATATGAAGGTATGGCCGAAGCTATTAGACAACAACAATTAGCTTTTCAACAATAAATGGGGAAGTCAACGTCCTATTGTCAAATGCGTATCGAAGCAAAATAGTTGTAGCACTACTTGAGCGACAGTATAATTTTGATTAAGTTCTATTGAATTAAGTACAATTGAATGTATTTTAATATTATAGAATGATAATTTAAAATTTAAAAGAGGTGCTTTATATGTCAAAAGCAATTTATACAACTAGTATGATCAGCAATGGTGGTAGAGACGGACGTGTCTTTAGCCCTGATAATACATTTACCCATAACTTAGCCACACCGAAAGCTATGGGTGGTAATGCTGTAACTGAAACCAACCCAGAACAATTATTTGCAGCTGGTTATAGTGCTTGTTTTAATAGTGCGCTTTCTCTCATATTACAACGTAATAAAGTGACAGATGCACAACCTGAAGTTGAGGTGACGATTGATTTATTGACCGATGAGGAAGACAATGGCTTTAAATTAGGTGGTACGATAAATGTCACACTAAATAATATGTCTCAAGAAGTTGCGGAAGACTATGTTAATCAAGCCCATGCATTTTGTCCATACTCTAAAGCGACCAAAGGAAATATTGAGGTGCAAATAGAGGTTACCGCACAGTAATAAGTACACATTAGCAGAATAAGCGATAAGAGGCCCGAATTGATAGTCAGTTCGGACCTCTTGTTAATAAGGGCATAGCATCGCCTGGCGTTATATTGTTGACCCAGATACTGTAGACGCATTTGTAAAGCATAGTAATAGTAGGTATTTGAAAGGGCATAAAAAAAGTACACAATTGATGTTTTCAACAATTGCGTACTCATAGTGGTTGGAATGTATCTGCTTTATAACGAATATTCATGCACGTCCTTGTAATCAAAGTTTTTAATAATAGTGCAACCTAAAGGGTGGAAGCCATTATCAACATGCTGATTGATTTCTTCTAATACAGCTAAAATTTCATATTCTGGTGTGTGAATATCGAAAGTGTATTTAAATAGATGCTGTTTATCTGAACGTACAGTTGCAACAAGTTTGTCTTGTTCCATTTTATAATCAAGTAATTGCATAACGATCTCACCTTTCATCAGATTTTAAGTTTCTCTTATGTGTATACAACAAGTTTCAATACATTTAGTCAGTGTGTCTTACATGATTGTGTTAGTTTGGTATACTACGAAAAATCAAAGTGACAACTTACTATTACGAAATAAATCTTGTGATACTTTATTATTCTCAATTTCACATTAGAATAATTCTAATGTGATTTCATTATACATTAAAACGATTAAAATGTGGAGAGTTTTGGCTTAATTTTTGATATAATGAAAACGTATTTATAGAATCAAAAGTAATTTTAAGTGAAAAATAACATTTTCAATTGACCTCGTACGATCGATTTGATAAGCTAAAATTAATCGAATAAAAGCTTTCTAGGGTTCCGTAACAGTTGTTAGGCTGGTCCGAGAGAAAGCCACATGGTTACATGTGACACGGAAGGATAAAAGCCTGGGAGATAGTGATAGCACTATTTCTCAGGCTTTTTTATTATATAGGAGGTTTGAATAATGAATTGGTTGAAAATTATTATTGCAGCTATTTTTGAAGTAGGCTGGGCGGTTGGCTTAACGCATGCAAGTAATACATTAGAATGGTTATTAACTGCAATTGCTATTATTGTAAGTTTTTATTTATTAATTAATGCTTCACAATATCTACCGGTGGGCACGTCATATGCAGTATTTGTTGGCTTAGGCACGACGGGTGTAACGATTCTTGATTTTGTGGTATTTGGACAACCGCTAATCATTGGTAAAATCGTCTTAATTTTTGCTTTGTTAGCAGGTGTTATTGGCTTGAAATTTGTCACACCAAGTGAAGGAGGTAAATCATAATGGTTTGGTCTATTTTAATTTTAGCGGGTATTTTTGAAATGTTAGCCATTACAGCATTAAATGCGTACACACATCATAAACGTATTAAGGACTTATTAGGTATGTTAATACTGTTTGCTTTGAGTTTTGTAGCGTTAACTTATGCCATGCAAAATTTACCAATGAGCACTGCTTATGCAGGATGGACTGGCATAGGAGCAGTAGTGGGAGCGTGGAGAGGGAAGTTGTTTTTCAAAGAATCCAAAGATATTAAACGAATTCTATGTATTGCAGTGATTTTAGCGAGCACCGTAGGCTTAAAATTATTAAGCTAGCATAAAAAAAGAGGCAACATGTAGTTGCCTCCAAGAGTAATATGTTCATGAATATAAAAGACTAGTAGTCGGATTCCAACTACACCATCAATATATCATATATACGAGTCAATAATCAATGAAATCAAACAATATAATAGTAAAAATAACATAATAATATAATAAAATGTATAGCTATATAGAGTAGGGAGCGACTCTATAAATTTAGCGTAGGTAATTGCGCAGTTGATGCTAGATTGATAAGCTAACAATAAAAAATAAAGGGGGAAGCTGTGTTGGAGGGATTACTTACGTTTATTACCATCACGCTAATGATTATTATTGTGCCTGGACCTGACTTTTTTATTGTAATGAAAAATTCTATTTCTTCAGGTCGTGTTAACGGGACAATGGCAGCATTAGGCATTACATCAGGCCATGTTATTTATTCGTTATTAGCGATCTTTGGTATCATTTTTATTTTAGCGCAAATGTATTATGTGTTTTTAATAATAAAAATATTGGGAGCATGTTATTTAATTTACTTAGGTATTCGCAGTATTATTAGTGCACGCCAAGGTCTAAATTTCAATCCAGAAACAATGAAAATAGCTCAAGTTAGTTATTTGAATTCTTATAGACAAGGTATTGTAAGTACTTTATTAAACCCTAAAGCGTTACTATACTATATTAGTATTTTACCGCAGTTTCTTTCTACTGGTGAGGCAGTGACATCACAAATAGCTATCTTATCAGCTATTGTGACTTTAGTTATTTTATTATGGTTTATTTTTTTTGTATTTATTTTCCAATATATTAAAAAATATTTGCTAATCGTAAAATTAAAGCACTATTTGATTACGCTGTAGGTTTTATTTTAGTAGGTTTATCTATTAATTTATTGTTGAGTAAAGCAAATTAATTAAAGGTTGAGTTGTCGAAGTGTGAGTGTTAACACTAAGCAACCCAACCTTTTTATGGATAAAAATAAGTTGTTTCAGAAACAAGAACTTTTACACCGCGATAAACATTCTTAATTGTATACCATATAGTTAAGATAATTAAAATAATAGTAATAATTATAGCTGTTACTGTCACCCAATTAGACGTAGCGTCTTGCATGGTAGATAGACTTAATCCACCACTGATCATTAAAGCGAAAGGGCAAATTAATGTAATGATATGATAAATTAATGCTTTCATAGCGTGTGAAGATGCTGGTTTGTGAGCAAAGATCCACACGATAAGTGGTAAAATTAAAGGTGCAAAAAAGATGCTAAAATAACTGATTGCAGCTAGTACACGACCACCTTGTGTATCTTGAGTACTTGTTTGATATTCCATAGTAATCACCTCGGTTCACAGCATAACAAATAGTGCACCATTAATATAGTTGTGAAGTACGATGTGACAGTATTGTTAGCTTGAGCTAAAATGAAAATATAATAGAAGTGAAAGAAAAGAGGCGAGTGTAGTGAAAATTTATTTAGTAAGACATGGGGAATCTCAATCTAATTATGATAAAAAGCAAGGTAATAATTATTTTTGTGGACAATTGGATGTCCCGTTAACTGAAAAAGGTACGCGAGACGCTCAATTTTTACAATCATATTTTGATAAGCATCACGTACAACAAATTTATTTATCTGATTTGCAACGTACAAGACAAACATATAATGCAATTTTTGATAAAGATATACCTGCCCAGCCAACAGCGTTACTAAGAGAACGCTCCCTTGGTATTTTTGAAGGATTACATGTAGCAGATGTAGAACAACAAAGCGAGTATGCGCATTATTTTAATGATGACAATTTTAAAGATTTTAGACATAGTTTTACTCAAAAAGCACCTGATGGCGAAAGTTATGAAGACGTATTAGCACGTGTGAGACAATTTTTCGAGCAAGAAGTTGATAAGTCGCTGGATAGTATTGCTATTGTAGCGCATCAAGTAGTGATTCGTTGTATTTTTGTCTATTTAGGCTACGAAACTAAAGAACAAGTAGTAGATAAAAAAATAGAAAATTGTAAGCCTTATTACGTTGAGTTGTAATAAGGCTTAAGTATGTATCGTTATGAAGCGACGCACAGTGTAGTGATCGCACTTGCAGTAATTACTATTGTTGATAAAAATAAGACAAAAACAAGTATCGGTACTGCAGTTGTAAAGATGATACCTAACGTTAAAATAAATGCAGGTATCGCAAACAAAATTTGATATATGCTAGAAAGTACACGAGTAGCTGTAGAATTAAAAATTCCTAGTATTAGCGCTGGCAAAAAGATACCTACTGTAAAACCAACAATCATCCATATATCTTGTGGTTGATCAATAGCGACACCACTTCCCCCTGACGGATTGTTAGATGCAATAGTAAGGATTGACAGCGAAATGGACACAATAGCTAAAAATAACATAGGAAGACGATATTTCATTTTTCCTGACACCCCAATGTTTATAATATTGTTTATATTGTCACATAACTTAAATGTATAGTAAAGAACAATTTACATTTTTTTGTATCTTAATATCATCAAAAATCATTTTAAAAAATTATAAAATTAATATTCCTAAAATAAAA
>ERZ1023420.268-NODE-268-length-16547-cov-19.413473_pt1 | contig 16547 bp, 18 predicted proteins | sample MGYA00380512_ERZ1023420 | MGnify/ENA primary metagenome ERZ1023420 (study PRJEB33173, sample SAMEA4830390) | metagenome | study: EMG produced TPA metagenomics assembly of the PRJEB25223 data set... | reverse complement strand
CGATGGTTTGAATTAGATTTTTTAGTTTAGTGTTTATTTCATCAAATTGTTGTTGCTTATATGCGATATCATGGTTAAGTGCAGCCATATCAATTTGACTATCTTGATTAACACGTTCGACAACTTGTTTGAGAACTTTATCGCTTTTGACAATTTCAAGTATTTGATCCATAACGTATTTCTCAATCACCTCAGCTCTAACACTATTCGCAGAACATACTTTTGAGCCTTTGTTTCGAAAATTACTACAAGAATAATAGCGTATTCGCTTCTTAGTACCATCTTTCAATGTGTTTGTTGTGTTACTAGCTGCCATTGGTGCACCACATTGTGGGCAGTGAATAATACCCGTTAATAGATTGGTTCCTTTACCATGCACTTGTGGTTTTTCACTTACTTGTTTTTTACGTGCTTGTACTTTATCCCATAAGTCTTTGCCAATAATAGGGGCATGCTTACCTTCAGCGATTACTGGCTTATCATTCAAGCCTTTACGTCGTTTATCATTCCAATCTTTGTATTTTGCGAATTGAATTTTACCAATATAGAATGGATTTGAGAGAATATAAGTAACAGCTGAAATACTAAATGGATTACCCTTCTTAGTGACATAACCTTTATGATTGAGTGCATTGGCTATTTTACGATAACCATGACCTTTGGCATAAGATTCAAAGATATATTTAACGATGTTAGCTTCATGTTGATTAATCATTAATTCTTTTTTATTATCAGGTATGTTATTATATCCTAATGGAAGATTGCCTTGATAATAGCCCTCTAAAGCTCTTTGATGTTGCCCGGTGTAAATATTCTCTAAAATTGTATTTCTTTCAAATTCAGAAAAACTTGCAAGTATCTGGAGCATTAACTTGCCTGTTGAATTTTTGACTTCCATGCGTTCAGACAAGCTAAAAAATTCAACATTTTGGCGATGAAGTTCTTCGACGATTGTAAGTAAATCGGAAGTATTACGTGCCAAACGATTTGTCTTATAAACCATAACACAGTCTAATTTTCCATTTTTAGCATCTTTTAACATGCGCTGTAATTCAGGACGGTTCATAGATTTTCCTGATATACCCCGATCTGCATATATATCAACAAGTTCATAGTTGTTAAATTGGCAATATTGCTCTATTTGTGTAATTTGTCCCTCAATACTATAACCCTCTACTTGTCTCTCTGTGGACACGCGAATGTACGCTCCGATTCTCTTCTTCTTCATTTCATTCATATTTTTTCATCCTTTCTGATTAAGCAATCGATGATTGTGTTGTTTGATTGACGATGTTTAAGGGCTCGTTTTTGAAATAGATACCCGTAAGTGTTTTATTTTTGGTAATATGAATTTCATCAATGTAAGGGTACAATATGTTTAATGTGAAACGTTGTTGCATGACATTTTGTAAAGCCTTTTGAATTTGATGCGTATGGATTGATGTTATAGGTTTTGACTGTTGTCGAAATGATTGCGTTTGTTCTCTGAATGTTTCTGCATCAATTTTGCCTTGGGCTAATTTTTCTATCAGTTGTTCTTGCGTGACTGTACTTTTAGCTTTTATGTCTTTTTGTTTTTTGAGTCGTTGTTGAATAGTATGGTTGATTTTTGAATACAGATGTTGATTTTGAAAGAAGTCTTGACATGTAGATAAGACACTCGCTTCTAATGTTTGTGCGTTGATCCCTTTGAATTCACAGATAAAACGAGATGCATTCATATTTTGAGGACAGACGTAATAACGTAATGTATGGTGCTTTTTTCTAATGGTCATATTTGTGAGTGTTGAGCCACAACACGGACATTTGATTTTTTGTTTGAGTTGATTAGCTGATGATGTCCGTTTGAGTTGCTTTTGTAAACGTATCGCTTGAGCTTGTTCATATATATTAGTCGAAACAATAGAAGGGAACATGTTGTCATATTGTCCGTATTGATTAATGATTCGACCACAATAATTAGAGTTCATGATAATATTACGTACTTGATAGGGTTTACGATTGATAAATTTCTCATTAGCTTCTAAGTATTGTGCAATTTTTTTATAGCCATAACCCTGAAGATAGTAACTGAATACAGCTTTTACTGTTGGTGCTTCTGACTTGTTTATTGTGAATGTCCCATTATGATAGTGATAGCCAAAGGGTGCATGGGTCGTAATCATTTTACCTTGTTTCGCTTTTTCTTTGATTCCATTTTTGACTTGTTCGCCTATATTATCAGATTCTAGTTCGGCCAAGCTGATGAAAATATTGAGTTTGAGCCGATCGAATGCTTTATCCATATCGAAGTAGCCATCATGAACGCTTAAGATATGAACATGATACTTTTGACACAATTTCATGAGTTTTAATGCATTTTTTAGGTTACGGTGAAGTCGATTCAGACGATAGCAACATAATACGTTACATTGTCCTTGTTGAATCAGTTCAGTAACTTGTTGATAACCATTTCGCTTATCAGTGCGTCCTGATTGCTTATCGCTATAAAAAGTGATTTGTTTAATACTATGTTTTTTGGCTAGTGCTTTGATGGTCTGTTTCTGTGCTGCTAGAGATTGTTGTTTGAGTGTACTTTGACGTAAGTAACCTATTGCTTGTTTCATTCTGTTTCCTCCTTCCAAAGTGATAATATATATTTATGAACGAATTTATAGATGAGCCCAACACCAGCCAGATGTTGGGCGTATTATTAGTCATCAACGTGATTGATTTCTTCAATCACTAAATCAGCGAGTAATGTGATTAATTCGTCCATATTCTTCCTCCCAATTGACTTTGATAGTAGTAAAAGTGTTATTCCAACATTGGAAATATTGTAATGAATTCAATTTTTCGCTTTGAGCAGAGTCTATACAATTCAGGATAATCTTCATAAATGCCCCAAAAGACAATACGTTTAGGTTTGACGTGCTTCAGTTTAATATCATTTATTAATTGGTTATCGTCGTTATAATCTTTTGTGATTTTATAACCATGTTTTTTACAATATGTTCTTACAGTATCAATAGGTTCGTCTAAGTAGGCTTCTCTTTCATCTGTAATATTATGTGCTAATACAATTACATTCATAGTTAATTCCTCCGGTTGATTTAATGAGCTACAACGCATAGCGCGTTGTAGCGGTATAATATTCAAATTTATAGTTCCAAATCGTCACTTGCTTCTTTTTCTTTCGCTTGTTTAATAAAATTATTAAGCAAATCTGGATTTGTATTAATATCAAATTGAGGTGGTGTGAAAGTTTCTGTATTGGAACTTAAGCCAAAAATAGGTGCAAGTTTTTTATCTAATCTAAGATGATAGAATACTATCGTCTTGGATTTTCCTTGGGCATTTTTTACACTTCGCTTTGTTGTCTGACGACCTCGGTCGGATTGAATATGTCCTTTATCTCGCAGCGCATTGACGACATTTTGCACATCTTGGAACTGATACTCTTCCAGCATATGTTTAAAAACATCTTTAAGCATTTTGACTTGAATGTGGTCGTCTTTCAGCTCAATAAGGCCATAATTTTCAATCATTGTTGAGAGTTTTCCATTTTCAGCAAATTTCCCACGATTTCTCATGACGAACTGCACAATTATATCGATGCCCTTATCCCCCAGGGACCTTTCACTTACGGAATCAGCGTGATAATTAATTAGGTACTCTCTTACTGCATCCAAATCTATGGGTGTCGCAATTACACGTGCCAATATTCTTGCTGATGTCGTAATGGTGGCGTAGCGCTTAAACATACGTATGCCTACATTGTTTGTTTCATTGTTAAGCTGTGCTTTGAACCAATCGTGTTCTTTATGAAACCACTTGATTACTTCAGATTCACGATTTAGAAGGTATTCAGCTACTAACGGCATTACGTGTCCATAGTTTTTTGATGTTCCTTTTTTAATGGCGTCTGCATTGTCAGCACTTGTTGTAAAGACATCAGAAATTTCGATGCATCTTGCTCTCAGACCATCATTTGCACTAGCATCTTTAAAAATCGTGTGTTCTGCTGTACTAATCACACTAGATCCAAAATGGTGAGGTTTTTTTACATTTCCCTCTCGATTAGCACGTAGGCGACCTTGACCTTCTGCAAGTGAATAAAGCAAACCATTGGTATCTTTAAAGGTCGCTGCTGATAATTCGTCTAATACAATAGGAACACCAAAGTTGTTACTTAAGTATCCTTCAATTGCATTACGGGTGCCGTTCCAACCTCTGAATAATGTTTGGTCACCTTTAGATGGATTACCTGCTATTGAAACTGCTAATGCCGCTGCAGTCGATTTACCCGTACTAGAGTTCCCCATAAATGAAAATATCGTGCCAAAATATTCGACTTCATGCTTTGTTTTTAAGAACGCAGTCACTAATGAAGAAACACCAAATATCACAGCAAGCTCCAGTAACAAGTTTCCTTTTACTTCATCAAGATACATTTGCCACCAGCCTTCAAATGTACCTTTAGGTTGTAAGTCATACTTTGTTTCACAAATGATTTCATCAGCCTGAGACTGCTCGATGTCTTTTGAAAGATATGGTTCATCTAATGAAATGACAGTACCTTCATCAGTACTTAAGACACCTACACCTGTATACAATGTAGAAATGGGCAGTGATTGACGCATTAATTGTAGTGCATTACCTAGCGATTTAATGTACTTTTCATTGATGCTGAACCCAAACATAACCAGTCTAGGTAACTTTTGTGTCGTTAGAATATCTGACGTTTCAATACGTTCAATATTTTTGCCATCCGTGATAGTCAATTTCTCAACCCCTGTAGTAGGGTCGAGAAATTTGTTTTCTATGATGATTGGACTAGATAAACGAATTATCTTATCTTCGTCATTTTTGTTTTTTGCTCGAATAAGTTCATACCATGCAGTTGAATCTAACCAGTATGGATATTGCTCGAAGATGTTGTTAGCCATTAGCGTTTACCTCCTGTATTAAAAAGTTGAATTCTTTGATACAGGATAGGAGATTTGTTAGAAATTCTCTTGATAGGAGCGTCGCATCCTTTTCTTTCCCACGCCCCAAACATGCGACCTACTTCTCTAATTTCATTAGTAGTACAGTTGAAAGTTCCAACCTGATTTACTAAGTCATTAAAGATGAACGTCTCTCCGCTGTATTTTTGTTTTGCAGCTTTCTTTGTTGCTCCATACAATTGTATTACTCGAATAGGTTTATACTTCATAAGTAATTACCGCCTTTATAATTTTTTCTGAATCATAAAGATTCATTACGTGTATTACATCACACAAAAATAAACCTAACTGTCTAACCAAGAATGATTGGTTAGACAGTTAGGTTGAATAAAGACTGGTACTAAAGAGATTGAGTTGTAGTAATTATTTTTTAAAATATTTTTGTCTCAAGTTTAGATTATCAATTACATTCATAGAATTAATTAGAGATAGATGAGTTTCACTAGAAATTTTAAAGTCATAAATGAATAAGTTTAGGTCGTACTTATTTGATTTACTATGAGTTACGTCATTTTTAGCATGGAGAGGTGTTATTGTATTACTCCATTTTTTTGTCGTTTTTATAATTTGATTACTCAAATTAAGAACTTCTATAGGCGCATTTGTATGAAAGAAATTCATGTTCTCGCAAATATGAGTGTAAACACCTGATAAAGTACTAAGCAAAGTTTCCATAAATGGTAGCTGATCCATATAAAATAATTTATGTATAAACAAATTTGATGCATTTATAACTTCATTATCGATGATATGAAAAGATGAAAAATCACCTTCATCATCTTCATTTCCTAATTTGTCATCTGTGAAGACAATGTGTAAGTGATTTTCAGTTAATTCATCTATGTCGTTATGTAGTTGTTGAAAATCAGCGTTGAATTTTAATTTTTGTTCCTCAAAATCTTGGAGTTCTGAATAATTAACTTTTTGCTTTTTTAATATATTTAATTCTTGCTTGTTAAATAGTAAAGCAAAATAGCTATTGTTGCCAGATGCATTTTTGTGTTTAGCATGTGTATTACTATCTATGTACAAATATCTAAAATAAAAAACAGACAAAATTGTTAGCAAATCGCTTAAAGAATATCTATCACGACGCTTATCTTTTGATAATTTTCCAATAAATGTGTCCAGTTTTTCATTTAATTCAACTAATTCATCTTCGTCTATAAGCTCAAATTTTGACAAAAGTGTTTGAACAACTGATGAAACAACTTGCTCTTTTGTGAAATGCCTTTGGAATGTATCATCATTTTTGTCACATAATTTCTTACTAATTTGTGTACTAATATCAGCTATATTTTTTAAATTTTCCCATTCTTGTTGAGAGTAAGAAGATGAAAAAGGTTTTGGATCGTCATAGCTTTTACGTTCGAGACCATTTTTAATTTTAAAAGCAGTATTAAGCATATTATCCAGTGATGTAATATTCGAATTATTTTCATCGTAAAATTTAAAGGTTATATCATTTTTATAACCAAAAATGGCATTTACTGTAGCTCTTTTAAATGTAGTGTCGTCAAGAGTTATAGAGTTATCATTATGTAATTTTAATAGTACATGTTCCTTTAGTTTGCCTTTAGATGTGAACAAATAAGTGTAAATTGCATTTTTATATTCTTCAAATTGATCATCTAAGTTTGAAGCATCCATGAAACTTGTTAAGACTTCATAAAATCCTTCGTTGAATCCACGCATAAAAGTATCTACACCATCTTCAATACCTAACAAATCCATTAAATTTGATAAAATATTTTTTATATAAAGTTTATTATTTTGAAATTGATAACGTGTGTAATTGCCTTCATTATCGAATTCGACTTCAATTGATGATGAACCTTCAATATCTTCTAACGATATGTTTATTTGTTTGATTATATCCTGCATGAATTCAGAGTTATACTTTGAAACAAGTTTAAGTGTCATATACGTAGTCATCCCTTTGCTAACGTTTACTTCTATTTAAATATAAGATAAAATAAGTATATAAATAAGGGAACGTATGTTCTTGTTTTGTAGGAGGATATATATGAATGATAAGATTAAATCATTTAAAGAATTGCATGAAGCACTCGATGTCTATAGGGATAATAGTTTATGGTTATTTAGAGGGCATAGTAACGAAAAGTGGGATTTAGTACCAAAAGCAGGACGTTCGCCATATAATAAGTATAATGATGAAGAAACTTTTTATGCTTGGAAACGTCAAGCTATGATTTTTTTAAAAGAGTCTTATAATGATTGGGATATGTTAACTATTGCACAGCATCACGGATTAGCAACTAGATTATTAGATTGGAGCTTTAATCCATTGGTAGCCGCATATTTTGCTGTAAAAGACTTTGAGGATTGTGATGCTGTTATTTATGCTTATTTAAAAAAATCAGATATAAATGTCAAGGAATTACATCCATTTGAGAGTAAGGGAATAAAGAAAGTGAAACCCAATGGACTAGCAACAAGAGTAGTAAGACAAAGTGGTATTTTCACAATTCATGAACAACCAACTGCGTCTATTGAAGATAACTTATCGAAAAAAGAAGAATTAAATAAAATTATAATTGATAAGAGGTACAGAACAAGATTAAGAGAAGAATTATCATATTATGGTATAAATGAATTATCGCTATTTCCTGATTTAGATGGGTTAGCAAATCATGTGAATTGGATTATGGAAGCACAACCATATGGATCAAATAATATAACAGATGAGTTGGATTCGATTAATGAATAAATGGAATAGAGAAGATAATATGAAAGAATTAAAAAAATACTTGAAGATCCAAAGGTGCCAGAAGATGTAAAAAGAACAGTGCAATCAATGAATAAAGATGGTATGCAATTATTAAATGATTACTATGATGAAAATTCTAATTTTTATCAACGAGCTCAACCGAAGCTTATTGCAAATGAATTTTATGCAGATCCAAATAAATTAAAAAAATTATATCATTACACTACCTATGAAGCATTTGAAAAAATTCTGTCATCATCTACTTTTTTAATCGAATCAATACATTATATGAACGATAATAAAGAATATAGTACAAGCGCTTCATTTCTTTTCAATATTTTTTAAAAATCCTATTTTAAGACAAGAAGAAAAAATTAGATACATTATTTTCAATATCAATGAGGATAATCTGCTAAATCCAGAGTTGTACATGAATAATAAACCTTTCACTTCTTGTAAACTTACAAATGAAATGTTAAAAGATGTAATCATTAATCCCAACAGTGAAAAAATTTAGAAGAAGTAGAAAATTCACTAAATAAACAGGGGTTTACTAATACATTAGTAAATTTATCGAAGTTACCATATTAATATTTAGATTATTATTAATAAATGAAGAGAGGCTGTTCTTGTGAATGTAATTGGAGCAATAGAGCATAATTATTTATATGAACATGGAGCTGAGCTATTAGGATCTATAATAACTGGGTTAGCTTTCATATTTACTTTTGTAAAACTTTATATTGATACTAAGAAGGAAGCAAATACTGAAAAAGTGAAAAATGAAAAAACATTAATAATGTTAGATTTAATTAGTGAGAAATATATTGGCAAAATTGAATTTCTAGAAAATAAATTAATTGATATAAAACAAGGATTTGCTATAAAAATAGGATTAGATGAGGAACAACAAACTTATCAAATAAACTTAAAGGACATTGAAAGTAGTAACCAAATGCATTTCAAAGAAATTTTCCATACAAATTCTTTTGATAAATATTTTATTTTAGAAAGTTTCAAATTAATTAAAGAAAGCTATATTATTAATCATATAAACAAATTTAAAGACGAATTAACTAAAATCCTTAGTAATCAGCATATTAATTTGCAATTAAATTCATTAGAAAAAATAAATAATAAATTAAATGTATTAAGTGAATTATTAGATGAATTGGAAGAAATAGATAAGGTTATTAATATTGTAGAAATATCTGTAATGAGAGAATTCAATCATCCCAATTTTATAACGTCCAAAAGTGGAAAAGATGAAGGTGAAAATATTCAGGATTTTGAAAATAAAATTATTTCTAAAAAGGTTAAGGAAATTGAAAAAATAACTGAAATTTTGAGTGAGTCTAAACAAAAATTAGTATGATTAAAATAATGATAGGAGTTTATTGAATGAAATATAGTTTGGTAATAAAAATATCTTTAATAATTGGTGCGATAAGTTTAATTGTAAATTTTTTATATGGATTACAAATTAAGAATGGAACAATGTTTGATGAAAGTTTAGTTTCGGCTTTAGCCTTTTTTTTATTAATTTTGACTGCATTAATGCAGAATACAGATTTAAAAATCCAAAAAAAAGAAATGGCTAATAATACGCAAGCATTAATTGAACAGCAACAAGAGTTAAAGGAAAATAATATACAATTTAAGTTCTTTCGCACAATCGAAACCATGAATAAAATTAAAGCAGATTTAAATATAATGTACAAAGAAGTAGAATATTTTAGCGATTATACAGACCCTGGTAAGTCAACTTATAATATTAATCTGAACAAATTTAATCATATTGAAAGAGTGATAAAGAGTGAGGTGAAACATAGGTTCATTCATGACCGACCTTCATACTATAGTAGAACTAATACTAATGTAAAGATATATCAATATTATATTAATGCTATAAAAGAATTGAAAAATTCTATAAATACAATAGATGTAGATATGTGTGTACTTAGGTCATTAATAGACTTTGATCCTATTGATACTAAGGAAATGGAAAAGGAAATAAATAGTAATATTAATAAAAAAGTAGAAAAAATTCTTTCTAAAAATAATATTAAAAATGAATTTTATGTATTGTTTAATTTACATAGATTTATTTTGGAAATAACTGAAGATACAAAAAATAGTGAGAATAGCTTAAGAGTTTTATATATGAGCACATTAACAGAGAGTGAAAAAACAGTGTATAGGTTTTTAGGTGGAGAAGCGTCTATAAATGACTTTTATGAAAAGTATAGAAATGAATTAGTTTTAAAAAGTGAAGAGTAAGAAAGTATTTATAATTATGTTCAAAAACCGCATCGCCTACCGATAAGCAGAAGCATATCATAAGTGATGCGGTTTTTTCAGCCGCTTCATAAAGGGATTTTGAACGTATCAGAACATATGAGGTTTATGAGAATTGCTGTTATGTTTTTGTGAGAGCTATCATCGGTGATGCGATTTTTCGGCTTTTTGTAAAGGGATTCAGACCGTATCAGAACGTATGAGGCTTTTGAGAATTGCCGTTATATTTTATAAATTGTAAGGCCTTGTAGAGTAATTTTGGATGAATCATAATAAATATTTTGAAAGGTAAAGTTAGTTAATGAAGTGAAAAACAACATACATACTCTATTATTAATAAATAATTAATTGAAAATCTCATGCAATATTGATCGTTAAGTAGAAGATATTATTTATTATTTGAACTTCAAATTTTAATTGCTTGGTCTATTTATAATCAAATTAAATTTATAGTATATTACTTATAATAGTGAATTATAAATTGATGAAATAGATACAGAACAATTAGATAATTATGATATGTCTGATTTAAATCAAGAATCTATAGAAGGATATAGAAAACTTTTATTAAGGAATACTAATGATGAAAGATATGCGACTATGAACCAACTGGATCTAATGATAGAATTAGGAGCATACCGAAAAGATAGAAATTCGAAAGATAGGCAATAAAAATTTAAATGTATATAGTTTTAAAAAAAGTGATGATAAAATTAACAGATAATATTGGGAAGTCATTTAGTTTAAATGCTGATTTGACTAGACAGAATTAAGCAAATGATTTAAAAATGGTATTTCTTGAAGCGCTGATTAATACGTTAATGCTTGTATATTATGATACTAAGCAAAATATTAAAATAGTTAATTGTGAGGATTTTATTGAGTTTTATAAACTGGGTAATATGAGATTAAATAAAGAAGTTTTTATTCATGAAGGACACTCAAAAGTTAGAATTAGTATATTATCGACATTTTTCAGAAGAATAGAGTACTCAGAAAAATCTAGTTTCGAATGGCCGAGGATATTATGATTTTTAATATATAAAATGTAACATATTATAAAACAATATTTGAAAATCTTAGTTTTCTAAAATAAAATTAATACATTAAAGGTCTAATTAGTAAGTTCAAAAAGTGATTATAGATTATTTCTATTAATTTATTTATGAAGGAGTAAAGTTTATGAATAATTATAAAGTCTTGGCTATTCGTCTAAATGACAAAAAAGTACTATATGAAAAAGGCGATAAAGACAAAAATGATTATGGATTGGGTAATGCTTTATTTTTAAATTATGTCTTAGATTTACTGAAATATAAAAAGATTAAGCTACAAGCAAGTGTGAAAATTAGTGAATATATTTCTAAAATTTCTATAAAAGATAAAGTATTTTTGGAAAAAGGGAAAGAAGTTACGATATATAAGTTATTACAATTAGTAATTAACCTTAATTGTAATGCAGCTGTTTTAGCTATCGCAGAATATCTAGATCCTACTAGAAATAATCCTTCTATTAAAGTGAAAATGAAGCGAGATGAGTACGGTTTAGAAAAGCAGATTGCTATAAATATTAGTGGTAGAAAGATGAAAAATAAGCGTCAGTCTTATACGATTGAAGATCTTTTGAAGATTGGAAAAGAAATGTTTGGACAATTTGAAAAAGATTTTAAATTATATAATAATTCATTAGTTGATTATTGTGGGACTGTTTATGAAAATCCAAGTTTCATAGATACTGATGATCGTGTTGTATGCAACTACTTATTTGGGTCTCGTGATAATAGTGGGATTGTCTTAACTAATATTAAAAATGAGAGAGTTTTATTGGCAATAATGGGTGCAGATAACGCGTTTCATAGAGATTTCTTATTGAAAGAAGCAATGGACGAAATACAATTCAATATAAAAGTGCCGAAATTAGAAGTTGAAACATTTATTGGAGAAAAAGAGATTAATTTTTTAGGCGATACATACTTTGGAGAATTTTATACAAAACGTCGACAAAAACGCAATCAAGATGATGCATTAATGCGTTATGGTTATGATCATTCATTGAAGAAATTAAAGACACACTTTGATTCCAATGGATATAACATTATCAATTTTGAAGCAGTATTTACAGAAGAAGGTACAGTTTCAAATTTAGAGGGTGCTAAACCATTTTTATTATGGGCAAATGAAGAAAAAACATTAAATGCATTAAAATCATTAAATTTAAATGCTGTTTCTTTAGGAAACAATCATGCGATGGATTTCGGGATTAATCATTTAAAACAGACCATTGAGGGCTTTAAAAATAACGATTTAAAAGTATTTGGTGCAGGTCTAAATTCTAAAGAAGCTTTAGCACCTATACATTTAAATATAAACAATAGAAATGTATATATTTATAATGGCTATTGGTATCGTAAAATTGCATATCGCAAATTTGATTTTTACGCTATAGGTAATAATGGAGGTGTGGCACCTTTATATTTAATAAATGAAGAAATTCGAAAAAAAAAACAAGAAGATCCTAATTGTTTTATAATTGTACAACCTCATTGGGGCGTTGATTTTAAACAAATTTTACCTTATCAAGTTGAAAATGCAGAACAATTGATTCATAGTGGCTGTGATTTAATACTTGGGCACGGTCCTCATACTATTCAAAAATTAAGAAGATATAACAACACAGTAATTGTTTATAGCATGGGAAATGGGATTTTTAATAGTAATGGAGAATTTGATAAACATCATGCATTACCATATGGTTTCTTAATTAAATTGAAGTTTTTTGAAAATGATGAAATTAAGCTTATATTAGTGCCATTCTACGCAAATAATCTGGATACTTTTTGGTGTCCAGATTATGTGAATGATGAACAATTTAAAGAAATTGTAGAATTTATTGCTAAAGATAAAGAATATATTGAAACAGACTGGAAAAATCGAGCATTTGAAATAAAAATTAAATAAGAGAGGAATTTGATTATGAAAGTAGGATTATTACGAGAAAAACATAAAAAGGGCGTGCTTGGTAGAACACTAACATATATAAGCAATTTTTATAATATAGACTTTTTTGTATTTACTTATGATGATGTTAATCTTGAAAATGAGACAATTGATGGTTTATTTTTTGAAGATGGACAATGGGTAAAAAAGCGTACAGAATTTCCAGATATAGTGGATAATTTACCGATGGATAAACGAAAATATCCTGAAATATTTAAAGCTTTAAGGAAGAAGGCTATATTTACAACACCAGGTTTAGGGTCTAAATCTGTTATTTTTAATAAGATGCAAGAAAGTAAAAGATTTGAAGATTTAATTATTCCAACTGATGAAGTATCTTCTTATGATGATTTACAAAATTATATACAAAAGTATAAAGAAATTGTATTAAAACCGACTCTTGGCAGTAGAGGTAGAAATATATGTTCTTTGAGTCAAAGAGATAAAAAAATTGATGTTTTAACCGATGATAAAAGTTGGACAATTGAAATTGATGAGTTACAGACTTTTTATAATGAGAATATAAGTGAAGAGAAGTATGTTGTTCAACCTTTCATAAAATCACAAACAATTGAAAATAAACCATTTGATATACGTCTTCTTGTCAGAAAAAATCAAAAAGGACATTGGGAGAAAGTTGAGATTTATCCGCGCATAGGTGTAAGTAAAAATATCACGTCACATGTAATTAACGGCGGTAGTGTAGCAATGTTAACACCATTTTTAAAATATAATTTCGAAAAGAATTGGAAAGATATAAGGATTGAACTCAATAATTTATGTAAAACGATTCCGCTCAATTTTGAGAAGCTTTATAACTTTGATATTGATGCATTAGGTATAGATATTGGTATAGAACCTGACGGTAAAATTTGGATATTTGAGGTCAATACATTTCCAGGACAGCATTTCTTCTATGCTAGAGATTCTGAAGTGAGAGTGGCTTATTATAGATATTTATTAGGTCTAAAAGACAAAAAATCATAAAGATTTCATTCATTTCCTGGACAATATTTTTCCAGGAATTAAAAAATAATGATTTAAAATAAATAATTTAAAAAAATTCATATTTCATCCAAATTACTTTATATGATATAAAAAGTAATTTGGATGATTAAGTATAGTGAATTTGAAGGCAAAACACTTCTGATTATAGGTGTGTTTTCGAGTATTGGTAAGGCTACTGCTTTAAAATTTACTGCAAAATGAAGGAGTTACCCATTTTTATACCAAACACCATTTTGAAATAAGATCTCAGGAGTTTAAAAAAGGTGCTCAAGAATATGAGTATCTTATGGAATGGGTTGGTAATTGAAATTACAAAAGCAACAAATAATAAGCTTTTATGATACTAGTAGTTGATATTAGGCGTAAAGTATTTATAGTAATATATCGTTTTATCTATCTGTATGAAAAACCAATTACAACTGTATCACTATTTTATTAACATTGAGTAATCATAAGTGAGATGTTAAAAAGTAATTGAAAGAAAAACCTACGAGTGATTTGATGTGCTACCAAAAAGTTTGACTTTTGGAACTAAGTAGATTGTAAGGTATGTTTCCTGAATTCTTCAGGAGACATGCTTTTAATTTTAGCTTAATTCTATCTTTATTATAGTATCTAATATATTCATGTACTGCGATTTCTAATGCTTCATATGTCTTGAAGACTTCTCCATAAAACATTTCCTGCTTTAATAAGCCAAAGAAGTTCTCCATCGGTGAATTATCTAAACAGTTCCCTTTACGTGACATGCTCATTGTTGCATCAAATTCTGTTATGGTATTTCCCCAACTACTATGCTGATAATGAAATCCTTGATCCGAATGAACGACTAATTGGTTTAGATTGTGATGGTGTTCCTCAAGTGCTTTATTTAAAGGATTTATAGCGATTGCTAGGTTCGGTGAACGGGCAATCACTTCAGAGTTATAACAATCCATAATCGTTGATAGATATAGTTTCTTTCCTTTGATAGGTAACGCAAACTCTGTGATATCTGTGACCCATAGTTGATTGAATGTCTTCGGACTAAATTTACGGTTCACGGTGTTGGGAGCAATTTTCCCAACTGTCCCTTTTTATGAACTGTAACGTGTTCTCGATTTATTTTTGAATTTTTGACACAGTAAATTATAGGTTTTCATAATACGTAACAAGCGCTTATGATTCACCACAATTTGTTCTCTGTTTTCGAGTATCGCTTTGATTCTTCTGTAACCATATCTACCTTTATGTTTTGAGACTATCTCTCTAATTTTATCTACTAGCCATTGATCTTTCTGTTTCTGATCATCCATATGTTTTATCCAGTAGTAATATACAGACTTTGGTAGCTTCAACACTGTTAAAATCTCTTTTAGTGTATAAGTCGTTGCTTGCCTTACCTCAAGCGCTACTTTCGTTTTTTGTCTGTTGGATCTGTCGGTAAGGCGTTTAACTTTTTTAGAATGATATTGTCCAGTTCTTTCATTCTTAGTTCTTCTCTTAGACGTTCTAACTCTTCGCGTTCTGTTTCATTCAGAGGCTCGCTCTTTGATACTTGTTTTTGGTTATTTTCTTTCTTAGACATATGTTTTATTGGTCTCCCTTGTTTGCCCTCTAGAGCAGCTGGACCACCTTCTTGAATCTTGCGATTCCAGTTAGCGATTGTTGAAAAAATGCTTGATACCAAAATGTTCCGCTGTTTCTCTATAAGACAATTGATTTTCTTCTCTATATTTTAAAACAGCTTGCTTAAATTCACTAGTATATTGAGTATTACTTAGAGATTTAGTGAGTCCCTGATAGCCATGTGTGTTATATTGTCTTACCCATAATCGAATCAATGACGGATCTACATTATGCTTTTTGCTTAAAAATTTGTATCCTCCTGCTTCGTTTAAATATTCATTAACTACTTTTATCTTAAATTCAAAGCTATGTTTTTTATTCTTCATACAAAAACACCCCTAAAGTTGGATTTTCATGTCCAACTTTAGGGGTGCACCTTATAATGGATGTTTTTTATTAACTGTCCATTATTCGGGTTATAGTTCACTCAGATTGCAATCCTGCTTTTCTAACATTGGGATTTCCTACGCAACCAATAATTAAGAATTTTCAAGGATATTTGGGTCCCGAATTAAAGTTCAATTACATTAAACCTGATGAAGTTTTAAAGGTAAAACTACCTTAGTTCATTTTGAGAGAATTTATACATGCTTCATATAGAATGAAAAATGGAGAGCCATTTTCTTACAGTAATTATTTAACAATTAAAGTGAAATACTTTGACAAAGAAAAATCTAAATTTCAATATCTCTCTACTAAAATACCATACGAAATTGAATATAAAGAGGGCAGGGCTATGCTGCATTTCAATATTGAACCGGCCGTCATAAGATTAGACTAGTATTAAAAAAGTACCGTAAAAAAAGCATCATTAACCGATACGCAGAAGCGTATCGTAAGTGAGGCGGGTTTTATTTATTATTTATGAAAGTAAAATAAAATTTTAATTCCATCTTAAATGTATTATATGTTCATTG
>ERZ1023420.266-NODE-266-length-16576-cov-11.284547_pt1 | contig 16576 bp, 25 predicted proteins | sample MGYA00380512_ERZ1023420 | MGnify/ENA primary metagenome ERZ1023420 (study PRJEB33173, sample SAMEA4830390) | metagenome | study: EMG produced TPA metagenomics assembly of the PRJEB25223 data set... | reverse complement strand
TTGCTTGCGCAATTTCCCCAGATGTTGCATCGTCATTTTCAATCACTTTTTGTGCGTCTCTGCTGACTTGTTCTGCTTCTGCTTTTTTCGCTCTATAATTATCTGCTGTTGCTGGCGTCATTCCTGGCGTTGGATCTTCCTCGCTAGTCGCTGCATCTAATTTCGCTTTTGCTTTCACTAATTCACTGTTGTTTTCTTTGTCGTGAAGTAAACTAATGGCATTATCTAACTTAGGTTGTACCGCGTCAATTTTTGCGATAGCCGCTGTTACTTGTGCTGGTGTCGCATTGTCATCATGAATCACTCTATCTGCTTCTGTTTTTGCTGCTTCCAGTTCATCATGGATTTTAGCCATTTCATTATTGTATGCAGTCACACTTGCTGGTTTCTTACCTTCGAAAACACCATAATAATTCAGTATATTTCTGACTCATTCAAAATACTATTAAATCAATGATTATAACCTTATAAAGTTGAATTTCATTTCCATACTTTTGCCCTTCACTTCATATATATGCCCTTTTTATGCCCCTGATTTAAATTTTCATCATACTAATTAAACAATTAACTTATCTTTGTAAATCAATCCACTTCTCACTTCAATATAATGCATCTATTAGCGTCTTTTAGTACCTAATACTAATTTTGTATATAAAAATAAGCGTTAAACTAGTTTAGTATTAACGCTTATACTATATAATAATTAGTCATTGAAACTATTTTATTATAATATCGAATTTTCTATCAAAAAAACCAAAAAAGAAATAATTTAATTTCTTTGGTGTTTTTTTAAGATAATGTGTACCTTTTTATTGATATTAATATATTTAAACTCATAATTTTCTATTATTTTACTTTGTAATTCTTGTAAATCATAATCGGTTATTACAAAATTTCCACTTTGATCTTTAAATATACTTCTATTAAAGGACATGGAAAATATATTATAAAAATAGGATTGTGTTTGCATATAAAAAATAAATAAAAACAATAGCATTAATATATTTAAAATTACAGAATCTAACTCACCAGGTTTAAAAGTCGATAGTGGAATTAAGAAAGTAGCGAAATAATTTAAAAAATTATATTCTGTTTCTTTAAATTTAGAATCATCACTAAATTTAATAGCTTTTTTTTTCTTACAAATTAAATATAAAAAACTAATCAATATTATCATTATTATTAATATAAGTAAGCTAATCATCGATTTAAATTCTAAACCAGTTCCTAATTTCTCTTTACACTTATAGTTAATATTTGATACAAATAAAATAAAAAATAGAGGCAGATAAGAACTAAGAAACACAAATAATTGCTTAATATAAAACACTGCTTTCATCACTTCCTATTCATTATAACCAAAACTGTCTGTAAGAACCGTAAAATAATAGTCATCAGTAATTAACCTAGTAATACTCTCGATATCTGTATCTTCATCTATCTCTAACTGATTATTCTTATTTAATTTAAAATCTTCACCATATTGATTTATGATATCAATTTTATTTTTAAAATTATTTGAATCAATATTACTATAATCAATACCATTTTCGTTAAATTTTTCAACTGCTTTACTTATTTTTCTTGTTATATTTCTATTATTTTTTATTGATTCTAAATATACATCTAAACCTATAAAGTGTTTTGAATTAGAAATGTTATTAATATGTTTTTCTGTTTCCTTTAAAAATTTTTCTTCCAAATCAAAAAGTACTTCAAAAAAATATTTTTTAAGTATATATATTTTTTTATCATACAATATTACACCAATATGGTCTTTTATACCAAATTGATCATTTCTCCCTAATTTAAGTCCATCCTCTGTAAATTTTGCAATCAAACCGTTTTCTATAGCATTTAGTTTCTCTACTTTACCTATAAAATAAGCAGTTTGATTATCGATATTTAGTGAATAAGTAAAAAATTGCATTTCTTCAGTTAACATTTTTTTACTTTCTTTATGAAGTAATTTTTTTATAAATTCTTCAGGTTGATCATTCAAATACTTATAGTCTGTAACTAAAATTTCTTCATTGTTATTGTTTGAAGTTGGCGTGTATTTTTTTACTCTCTTTTTCACATTTTTTCCATTTGATTTATATGTTGCGCTATCTTGAACTGCAGTATCTACTATTTTATGAATTTTCCTTATAATGTTAGTTGCAACTACATTCATAGCTAACCAACTTCTTTTTTTATTATTATCTTTATCCTTAGTGAATATTTTCCTAACAAAATATAATTGTGAGTTTTTTTTAACATCATCAAGCGAATACTCGTTTACTTTTTTAATTTAATTATTAAAGTCGGTTTTGGATGACAGTTCGCCGTGATCTCTTTCATGTGTAGTTCCTATATTATTATATATTTAGTTGTACAAAATAAAAAGATAATATCTAAAAAAAGCAACTAATATCGGGGAATGATACTAGTTGCAACTACACGCTTATATTATAACCTATATAAGTTGAATGACCTAATATCATAAACTTTCATATTTAATTATTAATAAATATCCTATCATCATTTAACTTCACAGATGGCACTATTCTTCTATCTACACCATTCTTCACTAACATTAAATTAAATGGTAAGATAATGCCTACCCTTTCTGCTGCATGTAATTCATTCCATATCTCTATTTCCTCATCTGTCATTAGATCAGTATAAGTAATCATAGTAATCTCTTTAATGCTCATAGCCCTGTCGAACATATCATTTATATTAATCTGTTCTATCTTTGAATACATGATTATCAGTCCTCTAATGGTATATCATCAATAATCATTGTTCTATTGGGATATTGCTCATGTAATTCATCTATTGCCTTTCGTTTTTCTTCTTCTTCATCATCTGGCCAATCACCAATATTAACAATAACAGGCGTTTCATATGAAAGTTCTTTTTTATCGGTAAATAACTTGTGATACTTACCTAGCATATCTCTAGCACGTAATCTATCACTAGGCTTAATAGGTACTTCTACCATTTCTACATGCTCATTGTACACTAAGTTCATTTTGTCGGTGTCTGGGTTGCGTTGAAATTCACCACGTTTAACTACAACTTCTCTTACTTCACTTTCATCACCTACTGCTGCATTACTTAGGATATGAAGTAGTTCGTTAGCTGATAGCACGCCCTCATCAATCACTTTCTTACGTTGCTCATCAATGTACTTAGCCACTTTTTCATTCTTTAGCAATCTACTACCTTGTACACTTGCAGTATGAGGACTATAACCAGCCTTAATTGCACTTTGTGTTACATTCAACGTCTTTAGGTATTCAGATATAAACTTTTCTTGTCTAGGGTTTAAATCACTCATGTTATCCCTCCTCTAATTTGTCTAATAAACCATTCAATAGTTGACGTATTCTTTCTCTACTTAAATTGAATATCTTTGCGATTTCATTCATTGATTTCCCTTCACATAGTAAGAAAAATATGTAGTATTCCCTTCTAGTCCCTACTGCATAAATAAGTTGATCTAGTTCATTAAAGAATACTTGATTACCAGTATTCTCATTTAATGCAAAGGGTTCGACTTCATCACTCAGTGAAAAGAAATCATCTACATTAGTATCATCATAGCTTACAACATTTGACACATTCTCTTTGTGATAGTCCATTATAAACTGTTTAATTGCTTGTTTATCGTACATCATGTAGCAACACTTACTTTATGCTTATAAGCGTATAAATCACGTTGTAAGCGTTCTATGAGGCTATAATCTATAGTTGAACCATTAGACTGCATATAATACATGATTTCTTTTTGTTCATTAGGTGTATATTGCTTGATGACTTGTTTTAATTGCTGCATGTTTCTATTCGATTTTGTTTTGAAACGTTTCAATTTTTCTTTTTCACCTATAATATCAATCACTAACTTTTCTAGTGGATAGGATATTGATACAACGCCATGAACATCATTTGTAGTCATATGTGAGATATTTAAGTGATACATCATCTCTATTTGTATAGTGATGGCCTTAATCTTGGTATTAATAAATTTAGGGTTATACTCAGTTAGTAAAGTATATTCAGATATTTTAGTTTCATAATAGGATAGTGAGTAGTTTACTCTTTTAAGGTTCATGTATGCACCTCACAAATAAAATGAGCCTACCACTAAGGATAGGCAAGATATTTATTATTTAACTATGCGATTTTCTTCAAACATTTTCATAAGTTTTCTCTCTCTTTGTGACTGTTGAGTTAGTTCATCTTTTCGTTGCTGTTGAATGTTTTGAGAAAATTGTTCTTCTACTACATCTAATACTTTTTGAGTTTCTTCTGCCGACAATGTTGTTTCTGTTAAAAGATAATTGCTAACCTTATCTAAATTGTATTTTCTAGCCATTATTTTGCACCTCTTAATTGCATTTTATTTCTTATATCAATGAATGGTAGTTCGTCTCCACTCACATAATTCGAATATTTATTAGGACTGAAATAATTTTTAATTTCTGCTCTTATTTCTTTATCCTTCTCAAAGTTTTCTTTGTCATAAACTCGAACAAATCTATCAAATTCTATTTCATATTCATCATTTAATGCTGCGATTTCCCCTACCACTTTGTTATATTCCCGAACGATTGGCTCAAATTTTGCTAATATACGTTCTTTGTCCTTTTTGTACAAATGAGGTAAATCTGCTTGATGTTTAATAAGTTCAATCGCCTTTTTACGTCTAGCCTCATCAAACACTTCTTTTTTAGTCGATAAGCGTTTCTCTAAGGCTTTCAATTTCTTCTCATTACTATCAAATGTAGTATAGAGTGCGTCAGCCTCATCATCTTGTGAGTTAGCAATTAATTCTTTATATTTTGCTTTATCTTCTTTAATTCGTTGCGATAACTCTTGACGCTCATTTTCAATTTTATTGATATTCTCTCTTTGACCTGTGACATATTCGTTGAATTCATCAAAATATTTTGCAATTTTCAATTAAGTCCCTCGTTTCAATTAGTTTTTAAGCCTATTTCTCTTATGTAGTTATATGGCTTTTTAATCTCTTTTTGTGGTAATCGTTTCGGTATAGTTTGCAGCAATATCAAGACTTTCTCAAAGTCGATATTATTTTCATTTCTGTTATAAATAAATTCTTTAAATGATTTCTTATCCAGATCATTCAACTTTGCTACAAACTCATCATTATTCATATTCTTCTCAGTAGCACCATCTTCTTTTTCTCTGAGTGCTTTCTCTTGATTAAGCGTCAACTTATGAGGATAAGTCTTTGCCTTTTGACGATTGTCATTTATATATGAATAATCGTTTTCTACACCTTTATTACGCTCATTTCTATTTGTTTGAATGTATTTATATAATTCAACCTTAAAACGTTCTATCATGTTCATATGAGCCTCTGAGCGTGTATTAATGTAATCTTTAATATACTTTTGTTCTTTAGTAGAGAAACGCCCTAGAACAGTATAAAAGGCGTTTAAATCTCTTTGACTTCTACTCTTATACCGTTCCAATTTCTGACGTTCTTCTAATATAGCGATTGCTAGATTTTCAACGGAATAACTCTCATAGTAAATACTTTCTGATACAGTATCACTACATAAACTAGGTGTAGTTCGGCCATACATATCTTCTATATCGCTTTCTATGAGTGCTATTCTTGATTGAATGTAGTAAGTATTAAATCTAGTGAACAATTCGTAATCGCTAACTTTCTCTTGAATAATTTCAATTGCTGCACTCACTACATCACCTTAAATCTCAGTTTTCTTTAATGCCTCATATCGTTTCATACTGCCCTCAATATGACGCTTGATGCTTAGTAATGCTAATTCCTTTTGTTCTTTCGACTTTATCCAGAAATAGCCTCTAGTATCTTTCTTATAGCTATATCCGATTGGATAGCCATAATCTACAACTAAACTATTAATAGTATGTTGTAACCATCTTTCATTGTTTTTAGTAAACTCCATATTCAATTGATTGAATATATTTTGTTTAGTAATAATATTGTGCTTAGTGTTGCGTAATACATTTAATACTTTAATATGATCTTGAGTTAATTCTTTTTCAATTGTTATTGTCATTATTTAATACCTCATTTTTTAGTTATTTTGAGCAGACCTAATTAAATGAGGAGGTAATAAATGAAAATCTAGTGAATTTGCATTTTTTAACTATTGTATTCGTAATTTCAGAGAACAAGAAAACTAATCAAATTATATAAAAGTATAATTACTTCTATAACACTATTATACTAAATTTACACTCAAATTACAAACGTATGTTCTTATTTTTGTAACGTTTATATAACTTCTTAACATTCCATTTAACACTATAAATAAAGTATTTATACTACTTTTCATACAATTTCATATGCTTTCTATTATAGAACTAATGTTCGTTTATTACCTTAACTCAATCTAAAATCATTAACAAATCTTAACAATTACGATTTACATATAAAAAAAGCCATGCACCTACTAAGTGCATGACCTATAAATTTATGCTTTTATACTATTGTAATAAGAGTTTTTTAAACCTTTTACTTTAAGTTCTAACTCTAAGTAATCACTTCTAGTAGCCTGTTCATTCTGAATAAACTCAGTAATGATTTTCAAACCCTCAACTAATTCTGGTGCTGGTTCATTAATTCCAGTAGCTAACTGATACAACGCTTCCATATTACCTATAACATCTGCATTACTAGATTGAACGTCCTCAAGTTCATCTATATTGAAATCTCTACTCATATAATCGAACATATCGCTATTATTACTTTCTACAAATGTTTCCAGTCCATACATGAAATACTCATTATCAAACATGAAACTAGCCATCATATTGCTTACAGTAGCATGTGTGCCATCATGTAAATCATAACCAGCATAATACCCCTCAATGCTCTCTATAAGTTTCTCAGTATGCTTTTCTGAGGCAATCTCAAAAGTTTTTCTCACTTCGCAATCTTTTATTAATACATGAGCATACATTTTACCTTTACTTACTAGATACACAGTATTAAATGGATCTTTATAAATCTTAAATGCAAAAGGTAATTTATAACTACTTTCACATAGTCCAGTAAAATATCTTAATAATGTTGCTGCTCTAGTTTCAAATTCATTTGCTATAATTTCAACGTTCATACTATACACGTTCCTTTCTTCTAATCATTAAATTTTCGTTATCTTTTCCAACTTTACCGATACTTTTAAAATTATATCTTTCAAAATATTTTGTATTATTATCGTTCTCAGTCCATAAGCAAGCCTCAAGATTAAGTTTTGTAGAAATTGCCAATATATCTTTTATTAGCATTTTTCCATGTCCTTTTTTAAGTGAATTTAAGTTATCTATTTCAATGATCCAATCACTATTAAAATATTGACTAAGTAACGGATTAGGCTTTCTAATATTAAATTTTATTAGTGCTTTGAAATCTTTAGTTATCAATGATATATCCCCACCAAAACAATAGAGATAATATTTTTTGTTTAATAAAATAACTTCTTGAATAAAGATTTTATGAGTTTTAGTAGAATTAGTTAAAAGACTTATAATCAAACCTTTAGCCATGTTTTCTTGTTCTTTCTTCACATGCTGCTGAAATTTATTATTATTTATAAACATCTTAAATTGTTGGTGTCCTATTTCTGTAATTGTTGGCATACTTAACCTCCATGTTAATTAAATGTGGTACTAGTACCCAATACGTACCCGTTATTAATTATTGAGTGGGTACTCTTGAAATCGTTGATAGACAAGGATTTAAGGTTGTTAGTACCCGTTGTACCCGTTAAAATACTTTTAGCATGTACATTTAAATAGTGAGCATTAATTAGTTATAAAATCTAAATTTCTTAAAATTATATACACTATTATTAATTAGTGGGTACTTCGGGTACTATCTTTTTCAAACCTTGATATTACAATGTTTATCGAGTACCCGTTTTCTATTTCTAAGTGGGTACTCAACGGGTACATGTGGTACTTTTAAAATTCTGAATGTGGATTGTGAGAATTTGAGAAATCAAATCCCATTTCTTTTATAACTTCATCTTTAATAGCAAAGCCTCTATGTTTTTTAGTCTCATGTCTAACCTGTATTTGTAAACGGTCTTTTTCTTTCTTAACTAAATAACCTTTTTTATCCCATTGTTTTGTTGTGGTGTACATTTCATGACCTAATATATCTTTTACTGTATCGCCTAAAATACATAGGTAACCACGTTTATATACTGCTTTAATCTCCCCATTTTTTACGTAACTATAACCGTCGCCAGTTATATTATTTCGGTGAGCATCTAAATATTGCAGCATATCCTCAAGCATTTGTTTAGGTTTATCTATCGTTTTATTATTCTTCAACATATTTTCATATGCTTGGTTAATAATCTTATAGTAGTCATGTTCAAAGCCATCTATATCATTAAGAATTTCACCAGTAAGCTGTAATAAGGCGAAACACTTTCCAATACGTTGCATTACTTCATTGATACCTTTTTCATTAAAGTATCTTAAGTAGCTTTCAAAACTTTCTTTATACTTATCCTTTTTTGATTGATATTGCTTAAAAAATTCAATTCCTAGTGTTCCGTAATTTTCTCTAAATTCATGATCTAATGAGATGAAATCAAAATTATTTGGATAAGGTTGTTCTTCTAAAGTAACGACACGAGCCGATACCCCTGCTTTATCTTCTGCCATATTCGTAATTGAGGCCTCACCAGTAGAAAGCATGATGTTTTTCCATTCTCTCTTTTCATCAATAGTTAAATTCTTATTACTTCGGCTTTTACTTTCACCACTTGAATAGTTGTAGACTGCATTAGCTATAAAATTAGGTGATATATTACGTGTATCATCTTTAAACATCGGAAAAGAGTTCAAAAATGCAGCCATAGCCTCAATGCTGTTTCTAGTAGAACTCCATGTAGTTGTGAGGTCAGTAGTCCCCCACACACTAGCTACTAGATTTAAAGTGAATGTTTTACCTGTTGAAGTACTGCCAGCAAGTTCAACAATAAATGGCATAATATCAAATTCATAAAGTAATACCGAACCTAGTGAGGCGTATAACATCACCATAACCATAGGTAAATCTTTAATTTTTATAAATACTTTTTTCGAATAATCTTCGATTGTCCCTTTAGATTTAAATGAATTTACTAGTTTTTGAAAGCCTTTATCGTTATTAAAAAACTTGATATTTTTATGTTCCATTTCATCTTTGTAAGGATAAATGAAGTAATCTTTTACATGTCCTAATCGAGTTGCTACCTTTATATTGATAGGTGGACTATATCTCTTAGATTGATTAATATAATCAACTAATTTTGATGAAGTATTTGAAGTTACATCTAGTTTCCTATTTGCTAGTTTGAGGAGTTGTCTATTATCTGTGATTTCTTCGGCAGTAACACTTAAATTCACTGGTGTTCGATTGTCTATAAAGTGCATATTATAACTAACTTCACCATTTTCAATATTTTCATATCTAGTATTGATTTCTGGAATAGTAGTAGTGATGAATTTTTCTTTATCTGGTTCACCATCTTTTTTACTTGGGATAATTTGATAAAGTGCTGCGCCATAATTATTAGATTTTACTTTATAACCATCTGGAATAAAATTGGGAGTATATGTCTTTTTATTCATATTCTCCTTAATTTCGTTCATAATTTCATCATTAGTAAAGTTCATAGAAAACTCCTCTCTAGTTGTTATAGTGTTTTTTCATAATTGAATAAAAAGTAGCGTTTATCTCACGATCATTCATTGGTGGTGTGCATGATTGTCCCCACATCTGAGCAAAGGCATAAATAATATGTTCATTTACTCTACGATTAAATAAGTGACCTAAAATACTTGCTAGTGATGAATTACGCCCACCTTCACTAACGCCAAATGCTTTTTCTTCCCAATAACTTGCGTCACGTCTTTTGAAGTTTCTATTAGAATTTTCTTTGCTAGAAATATCAAATAATTTAGCCCACTCTTTAAGTGTCGATTTATCTAAAATTGCAGCGTCATTATATTGAAATTCAAACGAACATTCATTATTTTTTCTAACTGGTAACGCCATAGCCCTAGATGGTTGATAACTTCCTTCATCAATTTTGCACGCTATTTTTTGTGCTAGTGTTCTTACATATGCACGATATTCATTTGCATTTATACGCTCACTTAGTGGCACGTACAAGCGTATTCTAGGACTTTCATTTGTGTGTCTGAATGTTGTATGCCAAAACCATGCAAAGCCTTCTAATTCGCTTTTAATTGACTTGTGTAGCATGTTTAAATCATCTTCATCATCATAATCAAGTACAAGTACATCTCTATAAAGTACATTGTCATCATTTCTGTATTTTTGATATTCGTTACCTTTATCATCTACGCCATCAGCAATATCTCCATATACTGCTGTTCCTCTAGCATATTTATTTGTATTATTTTGTGGAATGGATAAACGACTAATCAATTCACTCCACTTAGGTTGAGAGAAGTTTTTGAATGAAGTTGATTTTTCGTTTCCATACCAAACCACACTCACTTGAGTATCATTTTTTAATTGAATTACGCTCAATTTTATACCTCCAATGTATAAATACAAGAGCAAAGATGTTATAATACAAATGGAGTATTTTCTTATTGCTCTTGAAATTTATAATTTATTTAATTTAAGCGTTATCTGATTTAGTCGCCAAACTATTGTTATCAGGTAACGTTTTTTCTATTTTTTTAAACCTTTCAATAAGTTCACCGAAATCTTTTTGATACATCAGCATTAAATCAATTGTTTGTGAATTCTTTATTCTATGTTCGTGATATCTCCAACCATGTTCTAAAATATCTTTTTTATTTAACATATAGCTAGGATCATGAGTGAAATACTCATCATTAAACCACACAAAAGAAGTCACAACGTCATCAATTTTTTCTTTTAAAACTTCTATATCACTTAATACATTACTCAGTTCAAAATTCATTTATTAGTCCTCCCACTCAAAATTGTTTTCTATTTGTTGCATAACCAACTCACATATGAATTGTAATTGTTGTTCACGATTAAGAGTTTCTTTCCATTTTTGATTTCCTCCTTCAACTATGTGATTATATTCTGTACGTGTATCATTCACTGCACTATCAAGAATTTCATATATACTTTTTATTACTTCAATATCATTGTTCATTTACTACTCCTCCATTTTCTTCAATATTTAACGCTGCAATCACACTACCTAACATGTAAATAGTGAAAGCTACATGTATTCCTAAGAGCCAACCACTAAGGAATGAAATTACTGAAATTAACATTAGTTTAACTATGAATTTAGCCATGTTTTACCACCTCCAGTTAAAGCCAACCTTTATGACGCTTACTAAGATACTCTTTAAAGCCATCAATAGAGATAACTGTCATTGTAGATGACAAACTGTAATATAGATCTTCTACACCTTTGTTATCTTTATCATATTCTTTAAGAATACGATTGACTGAACTGTATGAAATCCCAAATAGTTTAGCAATAGCATTAGGCTTTGCCATGATAGGCTTTACTATCACTTGTTTAGGTTCAGTCACTACATTTTCTTTAGTTGGTAAATCTTGTAATTTAGTATGTGGCATAATCTAGACCTCCTCTTTTTCTTTAATTCCAAAGAATTCATTAGGTGTAACTTTGAAATAGTCACACAACTTCATAACTATTTGCATATCTGGGCTTTTAGTTCTTTCATGATATAAACCATGAATTGTAGTTCTTGAAATTCCAGTTTCTTTACTTAATTTCAAAGCACTAACTCTATCTCTGCCCATTAGCATACTTAAATTGTTGTTCATATAAACACCACCTTTGTTATCGATAACTAAGTACTGTTAAAGAGTACAATATAAAGTTAACACCTTGCATATATTATTGTCAATAGTTTTAAAAGATTTGTTATAACTAATTTTTGTTTGTATTCAAATACAATGTGTTTTATTATAAAGTAGAGGTGAAAAAAATGAAATTTTCAAAACTTTTAAAAGATATTAGATTAGAAGAGAATATTTCAGTAAATAATCTTTCAAAGCTATCTGGTGTATCAAATGCTTATATAAGTAAATTAGAAAATGACAAAAGAAATTTCCCTACCATAAGAACTTTATACTTATTATTAGCTGGTTTAAAAAACTCAAAATTTAATGATCAATCAAAGTCATCTGAAGAAATAAATGACGAAATTAAGAAAATTCTATATAAGTTTTTATCTGCTGAAGATAGTGAATTTGATAAAAAAGAGTTTGAAACTATTTATGAAAACTTCATTACTTTCTATGAAGATATGCACAAGAAAGTTGACAATAAAGATGAGAAAAATAGAAAAAAGAATTTTTTTGAATATGAAGATAATGAAAATAAAAAACAATCTTTAAATTTAGAAAAACCTATAAATGATTTAGCTTTTCATCTTGATGATAATTTAAATGAAAAGTTTTTTAATGGTGTCTTATTAAACGAATATGACAAAATTATGATAAAAGAAATTGTCAATTCTATTTTAACTAGCAAAATAAAACAAGAAGATAATTATTTAAGTGAAGATATTGAACAATTGCAAAAACAATTTAATGACTTTAGAAAAGAGGCTTTACTAAATAAAAAGCAATTAAAAATGTTTGCTAATCATAATAGTTTACAGTCTTTAAAAGAAAACAATAAAAATAATTAAGGTGGTGGTTCTATCGAACATTGTCTAATACACCATAGAAAAATGAATATAAAGGATAATAAAATTAGGGAGTTACATATAAAATGAAAAAGATTTTTATATTATTATTGAGTAGTTTATTAGTTTTAGCTGCATGTGGTAAGAATTATGAAATCAGTGATATTACAAATAAATTTAAAAAAGAAGGTTTAAGTGTAGAAAACTTACGAAAAATGGAACGTGAAGATTTTGGTATGGCACCAATGAAAACTGAAAATGCTAAAATATTCACTGTTTCAGATGGTAAAAATGCACGTATCTTAAAATTTAAAAATGAAGATGACCTAAAAGAAATGAAAAAGTATTATGAAGAATTAGGTAAATCTAGTGCAGCGTTCTATTCTCATGTATACACTAAAGATAAATTTTTAATTCAAATGAATGGCGATATCGACGATCATGTATTTGAAAAATATAAAAAGGCTATGAATGAGGCATTAGATTAATTTAGGGTAGTTATCTACCCTTACTTTAAATAAAGGAGCATACATATGAAAAGATTACTAGGAACATTATTTGCAGCTACGCTTGTATTAAGTGCTTGTAGTCAAGATGACACTAAAGAAGATGAAAATAAAAAATCAGAAAGCGCTACTGAAAAGAAAGCTGACGATAAAAAAGATAAGAAAACTAAAGAGGATAAAAAGTCTAAAGAAGAAAAGAAATCTCAAGAAAACGAAGATAATAAGTCTACACAAGAAGATAACTCTACTGAAGAACAAGACACACAAGAAACTGCAACAAATGAACAAGTTCAATCTCAACAACAAACACAACAACCTGCAACTCAAGAGCAGCAGCAAACACAACAAGCTAATAACAATCAGCAAAATGAACAAAGATATGATTATGACCATAATGGTGTTTATAGAACTCCTGCTGAACAAAGAGCACATGAACAATGGATAAACGATCAAAATGAGTGGAATGATGAGCAACAACAAGCCTCACAAAATAATCATGTTGATTTAAATTCATTACCTGCCACTGATTTTCAAACAGATTGGATGTCTGAATCTGGACAAGAACAAGTGAATGATTTAGTAGAACAAAAAGATAGTGGCCAAATTTCACAATATGAATTTAATGATCGTGTATCTGATGTAATGAATAATGAAATGGATAATCAATAACAGCAATAAAAATTTAGGGTAGCACGTCTACCCCTTTTTATTTAGGAGGGATAATATGTGGCATGAGAAATTTACTAATAAACATGGTGAAACTAAATATCGCTATTATGAGAAGTATAAAGATCCACTCACAAACAAATGGCGACGTGTTAGCGTGGTACTTAATAAGAATGGTAAGCAGTCACAGAAAGAGGCTCAGAAACGCTTAAATGAGCGTATAGAGGAAAAGCAAAATAATAAGACACCTACTACACTCAAGACGCTAACTTTCCATGCTGCATGTGATGAGTGGTTTGAAAACTATAAATTAGTATCTGGTGCTAAGCAATCAACTATAAGAGCAAAAACTTATAGACTTGCTCACATCAAAGAGCGAATAAATGAGGATATTCTTGTCGATAAGATGAATGCTCAAGTTATTCAAGATTACATAAATACATCAATGAAAGAAAATAATATTAAACACATTACAATTAAAGTCAATGTGAGCCTTATAAAGAGTGTATTGAAGTTTGCTCAGAAAAGGTACAATATCTCAGATATATCATATATAGATAATGTGTCATTACCTAAGAAAGCAGTAACTAGAGAAGAAATCAAAGCTAAACGTGAGAATTATCTAGAAATGAACGAAGTACATAAACTCATTGATGAACTTAACTATAAGGCAAGCACTAGTAATAAAGGCTATATTAAACGCTCATATATTATGACTGCATACATTACTGAGTTTCAAGTGCTTAACGGTTTAAGAATTGGTGAGTTGCTAGCACTCCAACCTGAAAACATTGATTTTAAGAATAAGAAAATTGAGATTGATGGCACAATAGCATGGATAACTAAAGATGGTGTACGTGGCTTTAAAGATACAACTAAGACTGAGGCCTCTTATCGTACTATATCTATTACCACTAGAAGTTGTGAGATATTGCGTAAGGTAATGTTGGAAAATAAGAAATCGGCTAAGTGGGATAGTAATTTTAAAGAGAGAAATTTTATATTTACAAATAGTAAAGGCAGTCCTATGCCCTTATCATCTATCAATGCTAACATTAAGAACGCTGCAAAGAATATAGGTATTGAAAAAGATATTTCAACTCACACTATGCGTCATAGTCACATATCTTTATTATCACAGTTAGGTGTGTCACTGCGTGCAATAATGGATCGTGTAGGCCATAAAGATTATAAAACAACTTTACAGATATATAGTCATGTTACCGAACAAATGGATAAAGATATGATGAGTAAATTAGAGAAAGTAGGTATATAATATGAATGTATATAATATGAATATCGAAGACTTAAATCAAGTTGAAAACTATATAAAACAAAATAAAAATGTAATTATGAATAAGTGTAGCGTAATTCTTAATAAAAATATTGGAATGGCAAATTTCAATGGAATTGTTGGAGGTAAAAATAGAACATACAATGTTCGAAAAGAAGATTATAATTCTGCATCTGAATATGTAGAAGCATGGTTCAATAATTTTAATCGATTACTCGAATCAGAAAAAAAAGACTTTGATACAATATATCTATTTGATAGCTCTACTCGTGGAGAACGATCAGCACATAGAATGGAAAAACTATTAAATGATGAAGATATTAAAGACTTTATTATTGTATATTTAGCAAGAACTTATCTAAGAAATAAGAAAAAATAGAATATATGGGAGAGATATTTAATGGAAAAAATAGAAGCAAACGGCCAACAAATTACACTATTTAACAATAACGATAACGATTATATTAGTTTGACAGATATAGCTAGATATAAAAGCGATACTCCTGCAGATGTAATAAAAAGTTGGCTGCGTTCAAAAGATACTATACAATTTTTAGGAGTATGGGAATCAATAAATAATCCTAATTTTAAAGTGGTCGAATTCGACCACTTTAAAAATAATGCTGGTACAAATGCTTTTACTCTTTCTCCTTCAAAATGGATTAATATGACTAACTCAATTGGTATAGTATCGAAAGCAGGAAGGTATGGAGGCACATATGCACATATTGATATAGCATTTGAGTTTGCTTCGTGGGTCTCACCAGAATTCAAACTATATTTGATTGAAGATTACCAACGATTAAAAACAGAAGAAAATAGTCAAGAAAAACTTGAGTGGCAGTTAAAAAGATTAGTAAGCAAAACTAACTATTCTATTCATACAGATGCAATTCAACGTAATTTAATAAATTCTAAATTAAATAAAAAACAAATTGGGTATACTTATGCTAATGAAGCCGATATTCTTAACGTAGCTATTTTCGGTATGACTGCTAAGCAATGGAAAGCAAACAACCCAGAAAAAAAGGGAAATCAAAGAGACAATGCAACTATAGAAGAGCTTATAGTTATAAGTAATCTTGAAAGTAGAAACGCTGAACTAATCGAAGAAGGTTATTCTCCTCAAGAGAGACTAGAAAAATTAAACTCTTTAGCTAGGAAACAAATGAAATCTTTATTAAATTCAAAAACATTAAATAATCAAAACTTAATTGAATAACGTCCTTAATTGGACGTTTTTTTATGCTTAAAATCAAGTTTTTTCACATTATGCCCTTATTCTGCCCTTTTTTATGTATAAATAAATTAAAAATAGCCTATAAACGCTGTTATATCAACAATTCATAAATATTATGTTGTTTAACCTTCGGTAACTCCCACATGATTTAATCCTGGACGTTTTTGTTCTAACACTGAC
>ERZ1023420.257-NODE-257-length-17181-cov-67.215520_pt1 | contig 17181 bp, 13 predicted proteins | sample MGYA00380512_ERZ1023420 | MGnify/ENA primary metagenome ERZ1023420 (study PRJEB33173, sample SAMEA4830390) | metagenome | study: EMG produced TPA metagenomics assembly of the PRJEB25223 data set... | reverse complement strand
CTACAAATCATAATCCGAAAGTGATTGATTATTAGAGGTTATTGATGCGTGGCGTAACGTTTGAATGAAACCGCCAAGCAATAGCATAGAAAGCTACGCAAATTAGGATTGTCTAGAGCAAACTTTGGCGTACTTGTGTTGGAAGAGATAACGTGTTTAGCAACGGATTGATTATGAAGGTATATATGATGATATAAACTAAGCCTGAGACACGATAAGTGATCTCAGGCTTTTTTACGTATTGAAAGTGATTGAGTAATTAAATAGGGTGGAAATCAAAAATGATGTTGGTTGATATGTTAGGTCGTTTAAGAGGATGCAATGCTAGGTTCAATATCGACGTTGTTATGAAGCGGTGTAGCGTTTTAAGAGGTGAATGACTGTCTTCGATAAACGGACTATTGGAACTCAACTTTTAAAATTGATATAGTATAATATAAAGGAAATTTAGAGGACGTGACGTTTCGATATTTGAATAATTGTATTAAAGAATATCGAAACTTTAAAATATCTACGCAATTTAGGATAAAAAATCAACATTGAGTGAAACCCAACTTAGTCGAAGTATCTCAATAAAGCGTAAGACACTCGAGTTCCCCCGCACCCCTATAAACAAATAACTATGGTACATATGAGAAAGGATGAGTCGCTTGATACGTATGAGTGTATTAGCAAGTGGTAGTACAGGTAACGCCACTTACGTAGAAAGTGAGAAAGGTAGCCTACTTGTCGATGTAGGTTTAACTGGCAAGAAGATGGAAGAACTTTTCAGCCAAATCGACAGAAACATTAAGGATTTAAACGGAATATTAGTGACACATGAACACATCGACCATATTAAAGGTCTTGGTGTCTTAGCACGTAAATATAAACTTCCAATTTACGCGAATGAGAATACATGGAAAGCAATAGAGAAGAAAGATAGTCGCATTCCAATGGATCAGAAATTTATCTTTAATCCATATGAAACGAAATCTCTTGCAGGATTCGATATAGAATCATTTAACGTGTCACATGACGCGATTGATCCACAATTCTACATCTTCCACAATAACTATAAGAAATTCACGATGATTACTGACACTGGTTACGTTTCAGATCGTATGAAAGGTATGATTCAAGGTAGTGATGTCTTTATGTTTGAAAGTAATCACGACGTCGATATGTTACGCATGTGTCGTTATCCATGGAAGACGAAACAACGTATTTTAAGTGATATGGGTCACGTATCCAATGAAGACGCGGGCCTTGCGATGAGTGATGTCATTACAGGTAATACAAAACGTATATACCTCTCTCATTTATCACAAGATAATAATATGAAAGACCTCGCACGCATGAGTGTTGGACAAGTGCTCAACGAACACGATATCGATACAGAGAAAGAAGTGTTGCTCTGCGATACCGATAAAGCGCAAGCCACACCGATTTATACACTATAATTGAATAGAGGTAAGACAAACGACCTACTTAAGTATTGCGCTTAAGTAGGTTATTTTTTTGGAAAAGTGGTCAGGAGAAGTGCAGGGAATGATTACGTGTTAGTTTAAATGGGCTTGCACATGAACGATTGATTTAGGAATTTTTTAATGAAATGAAAATGTATCACGGAAGAGGGAGAACGATGTCTTACACGCTTTGTGATTTATATTGCACTTCCTAATATTTCCTAGTTGATAAAAAATTAATGATGTAAAAATATGAATAAATAAAATATTAAGACTCTCATAAAAAACTTAAATATAAAGTTAAAATTTAAAAACATTTAGAAATTGTAACAAAATAAAAATTGACATTTAAATAATATTTAAATATATTGTATTTATAGTTAGTGTCCACACTATTTAATATAAAAGTGAGTTTCTATGTCCAACACATGTATGATTTAACGCAATAAATGATTTACCGCTGCTTTCATAGTTATTTATGTTGTAACTCAAAGCATTGTCATGTGAGACTTTATCAAGTCAATATCATCGTAGTTAATATGAATTCATTTAATCGATCGCATGCTTAATTGAGGTGAAAGCGAATTACTCACATACTTGATTGAATGTCGTAGTGATGATTGATGAGACTCAGGTAGGAGTGATACATATACTGCTAGATGATAGTTCACTTACATAAAGATAATGGTGATATTAATTTAGGATTAAAAAGATGCGTGTGGAAAATAGGATATCAATGATGGTATTTGAAGTAAGTGCGTCTAAAAGGTCTGAAATATAGGGAATAATTGTAAAAAGAACATTAAGACGACCGTAAAGTTATCCACTGATTAGGCAATAGTTATCCAGAATTGTGTACAATACACACATAAATACCCACATTATTCACAGACTTATCCACAAATTCACAAAAGATTTCTTTAAATCTGTGTATAATTCTTAAAAAACACTAAGAAAATGTTAATTTAATTGTTATACTAAGAGGGAATTGTGTGCATAAGTGCATAACTTGTGGATAACTCGAATAAATCATGTACTTTTGGAGGATAAAATGAAGATTACTATCTTATCAGTTGGAAAACTAAAAGAAAAATATTGGAAGCAAGCCATTGCAGAATATGAAAAAAGATTAAGACCTTACACGAAAATCGAATTAATAGAAGTACCAGATGAAAAAGCACCTGAAAATATGAGCGACAAAGAAATAGAACAAGTCAAAGAAAAAGAAGGCCAACGTCTACTCAATAAGATTAAACCCCAATCCACAGTAATCACGTTGGAAATCAAAGGGAAAATGTTGTCTTCAGAAGGACTCGCTAAAGAACTACAAACACGCATGACACAAGGTCAAAGCGACTTTACATTTGTCATAGGTGGCTCCAATGGTTTACACCAAGACGTCTTACAACGGAGCAACTACGCACTATCATTCAGCAACATGACCTTTCCGCACCAAATGATGCGCGTCATATTGATCGAACAAATTTATCGTGCATTTAAGATCATGAGAGGCGAAGCGTATCATAAGTGATGCGGTTTTTAGCCACTTCGTGAAGAAAAATTAATCGAATCTTAACATATAAGTTTTATAAAACTTATTGATATATTTTGGTTAAACATATGATAAATGAGACTATTTTAATGATATAAATAGTAATTAATATATGGCGATAAATGAAGGGAATTGATTGGTATGAATAGGCAAATGTTAATTGATAAGTTTTTAAATATTTTATCTAGTAGAAGTGTTTTGGAAGAGATAGACAATTCATTTAGTGATGCTAATATAATAAAAAATCCGAATGTAACACCTAAATATAATGGTCAAAGAAAAAGTTTAGCATGGGAATATATTTCTACATTAAATCTTGAAAATGATATAGAGTTTCAAAAGTTATTAAAAGTTATTGAATTCTATCTGATAAAATGGCAAATTGATCTCGATGATTGGGATAATGATGAAGAAATAAGTAGGCTTATTAAGGTGATTAAATTAAATGGTTTTGAGTATGAGAAAGACAAGGGTATTATAACTAATAGGAACTCTAAGGTAAGCTTATTTAATATCAAAGAATTAGCTCGAAATAGTGATAATAATTATATATTAAGAGAGTGTGAACGAATCGAAAAAGAAGCTGAAATTGACCCTGAAGATGCTATTACATCGGCTAAAGCAATGGTAGAAAGTAGTATAAAACATATTCTGGATTCAGAAGAAGTGTTGTATAAAAATAATGAAGGTTTAAGAGATCTCTACAAAAAAGTAGGGAAAATTATGAACCTTTCTCCTGGTGGTCATAATGAAGCGATGTTTAAAACAATTTTAAGCGGTATGATTAATATTATTAATGGTTTAGATGAAATTCGTAATGAATATGGAGATGCTCATGGTAAATCTTTTAAGAATTATAAGCCAGAAAATAGACATGCCATTCTTGCTATTAATGCTGCAAAAGCTATGACAGAGTTTTTACTATCAACGTATAAAAAGAGTAGAAAAATATGAATGAAAAGAAATTATTAAAGAATGATTTTTATATTTTATACCATTAATTTTTAAATTATATAATAATATTATTTAATTTTTGAAATGAGGTTGATTATTAATATGAATAATGAATATGTATTATTAAATAAAGTTTTGGATGCTAGTTCAAATACAATTTGGGATGAGTTGAAAAAGATAAGAGAGTCTTCCGAAGTAGAAAAGAAAGTTATTAGACGTCGATGGATTTGGGAACTAATTCAGAATGCATCAGACTGTACCCCAAAAGATAGAAAAATCGATATAAATATTGAATATTATAATAATCAAATTGTATTTAGTCACAATGGCTTACCATTTTGTTATAAAAATTTATTAGATTTGATTACACAAATTTCCTCTAAGCAAAGCTTGGAAGAAAAAAAAACAGGAAAGTTTGGTACTGGCTTTATGTCGACTCATTTGCTATCGGAAATTGTACAAATTAAAGGTTCATTTATTCAAGAAGATGGTAAATATACAAAACTAGATTTCAAAGTTGATAGATCAGGAGAAACATATAGCGATATTAAGAAAAAAACGAAAATTATGTTAGAAAAATTATCTACTATTAGTCAACATAAAGAAGAATTAGAAGAAAAATCTAATGATACAAAATTTATTTATTCAATTGATGATGAAAATATAAAACAAGCAGTTAATGAAGGGATAGCTGATTTAGAAAAGACTATTCCCTACGTATTAACTTTTAATGAAAATATAAAATCTATTACATATAATAAACAGTGTTACATGAAGAAAAGTGAAAATAAATTAAAAAAAAATAGTAAGTTTAAGATTGTTTGTATTGCCTCTCCAGAGAGAGAAGAAAAATTACTAATATTAAATGGAAATAGGGTAACAATTGGATGTAATATTGAAATTTCCGATAAAAAGTTATACTTCTCAACATTTCCTGACACTATGCCAAAAATTTTCTGTGATTTCCCTCTATTAGGGACTGAGGATTTTAGGTTTCCTATAGTAGTTAATTCTAATTTATTTGATGTAGAAAGAGATAGGAATGCCATTCGAGATAGTAATACGCTAAATATGGAATTAATAAAAGAAGCAATTTCGATGTATAAGGAATTGATATATTATTGTACAAAAAATAAAAAAGTGAAAGATGAATTTAATATTTGTATTATTAAACCATCTAGTAAATCAGTTATTCAAGAGTATTCCTATAAAGCAATCAAAGAATATATTGATACTAGTAGAATTATTCCAGTTGATAATTGTGGAAAAATAGAAAAGTTAGCATTTAAAAATGATAATAATAAAGTAGCAATAGGATTACCGAAAACCAAAGAAATTACATATAAAAGTTTGCTTTGGGATATTTTATCTGATTTTCGACTTGCATTAATACCAACTAAAGATTCTTACTTAGGTTGGTCTGTTGTATTTGGAGAGAATATGGACTTCTCTTGGATAAATGATACTTTTAAAAATTTAAATATTGATAATTTAGCTACTTACTTGAAGGATGAAACTTCTTATACTAATTGGTTAAATGACTTTTATTCTCTCTGGATTAAAGATGCTGGTATTGAGACGGTTTTAGAATCAGTATTAGTGCCTAATCAAAATAATGAATTTATACAATTTAATGATATTTATCTTGATGAAAATATAGACAATGAGCTAAAAGAAATTTTAACATCTCTAGGTGGAAAAATTAAAGAGCAGTTATTAAATAAGGATATTGTTGCTTTTAACGATTATTTCAATAACCAATCAAGTAAAGTTAAAACAAATGCAATATGTGCTAATGAAATTGATTCTAAAGTATCACAACTTTTAACTAAGGAAACTATTGATAATATAGAAAGAACAGAAAATACTCAAAAAATATTTAATAGATTAACTAATTGGTTCCTAGCAAATCAAGAAAAATCAAAAGAGTGGTTTGAAAATTTATATTCAAAACAAATGATGTTGTCATCTCCAGAAGAAAATCTAAAAAGATATAAAATAGCAGAAAAAATAGAAGAAAATAATATTAAATATGAAGAATTAGATGAACTAATAAATAATAGAGATAAAGTAATGGAGGTTATTAATAATTCTGAACTCAGTAGTGAAGATATAATTAAACAATTAAAGCATGTAGTTACTTCAACAGAAGAAATGAAACGTTATGTTGAGAATTTATTACATAGAAGTATAGAAAATATTTTTAATTATTTAAGTAAACTTAAAGATTATACACTTCCAGCTACTTTAGAAGACTGGATTAGTGAAAAGTTTTCTGACACGGTCTTCCCGGCTAAATATAAAGGAGAAGATATAAGAATCATTATTCGCCCAAGCGATTATCAAAAGATAATATTCTATCATGATGAGGAATTAGAGGCTTTAGATGATTATGCTTACCAATTGTGGACAGACGATGGTGAAAACCAAAAGATGATTACTTTAGGAGATTTACTTAAAACAACAGGTATATCTAAAATACCATTAACCAAATTATAAGAGAGATGTTATTAATGAGTAGGACAGTTGAAGATATATGGAATAAAATTAATAATAGTAATAGAGAGAATACCACATATTTTCATCCAATTGTGAGCTATGAAGAAATAGCGAAATTTATTTCTGCATATTCTAATAGTAATGGTGGGGATATTATTTTTGGTATAAAGGATGATGGTGTGAAATTAACTGTAAAAAAATTTGCTTTTAATTTAGATTTAAAACATATTCAAAATTTAATAGAAGGGTCAATAAAGATAAAATATAATAATCTATTGTTTAATGGTAATAATATTTTTTATATTTCAATTGATAAATCAAATGATTTAGTAAAAGTCAATAATATACCTTACAAAATCAGTAAATATGGAGAATTAGAAGAAATGATGATAAAAAAAGTTTTTATCTCGTATTCACATAAAGATAGTGATTTAGTGGATATTTTAGAGAGTGAGTTAGATAGATATAATAATATAGAAATAACTCGTGATATAAATATTACAAAGTATAGGGATAGTTTAGAAGAATTTATGAAGACAATAAGAGAGCATGATTTTACCATTGCAGTGGTAAGCAGTGCATATATTATGTCGCTTAATTGTATGTATGAGGTTATGCAGTTAATGCAAGATAAAAATTATCAAGAAAAGTTGTTTTTTATCATTGTTAATAGTAACGACGAAATATATTATAATGAAAAAAATAGATACAATGGATTTGAAGCTAATATTTATGATGTTGAAAACAGAATAAAATATCTTGCTTATTGGGAAAATAAAAGAAAGAAATTAAATCAAAGTATTGAATGCGCAAATCTTCCCGTAGAATCAATGTCTAACTTAGCATTAGATGTGCGAAAACTAAATTCTATAATACCTACAATGGATGATTTTATTAACACTTTGAGTGATAAAGTAGGTAAATCCTTTAAAGATATGTATGAGAATGATTTTAAAGAATTAGTAGATTTAATCAATAAGTAATTGTAATTTCACTATTTTTTTAAGCAAGTTTGAAGAATTATTCTTGAATAGAATGTATTTTTAAAAACTCCTATTATATAAGGTATTCAAAAAATTGTGTCTTCATTAGTAAAAAGTAATCGAAACATCATTTTCTATCCAAAAGTTAGATTATATATACTGACAAAATCTTATCCATAGAACTAAGATTTAAATTAATTTATTATTGACGAAGTAAAATAAAGCTCAAAATTAAGGAAATATTGTTGGCTTTAATATGAGATTAGTTAAGTCATTTTTAAGCTTAAAAAGAAGAAAAACCCCATCATTAACCGATACGCAGAAGCATATCATAAATGATGCGGTTATTAATAATTACAAATAAAATTAAGAGATTAAAAAGATGAAAGAAGATATAAGAAAAATTGGAAATTGAAATCTATAAACATTACTCTTGATGAGCTTTCTAATGATAAAAAAAGAACTGTTAGACTATTTAATTTATATAGAATGTTCTTATTTGGCAAGGATATGTGATTGTATTTTCGTCTCTCGAACTAATGAACCTTAAGAAGTATGCCATATGTAGTTGTACATTAAATAGAAAATTAAGATGCTTGTATAAAGATAGAAAATAGACAAAAAGAGTGATTGTGTAACTAAAAATAATAATAGCTGAGTTAAAGAAAGCAGTCATAAGAGAAAATAACATTAATATGATATAGTATTCTATTTTGATTTTAGAATTTATACCTTAGATTAATAGAAGATATTTGTATAATAATATATATAAAATGATTAATAAATTTTTAAAGGTTTTATTTATAATTACAAATTTTAGCGTTAATAAAGTTATGTATAGTTTAAATGTTAAATCATATGACGATAATTATATTAAATTAAGGATGGTAGAAAAAGATTATGGAATTAGATTTTCAGTTAGTAGGTATTCTCGCAATTGAGGAAGAAACTAAACAATTAAATGAAAGATTGGAACCTATTAAATTAATTAATGATCAGGATTTAAAGTTTTTTCTTAAAATTTTAAATGAGGATGATATTCCAAGTAAATATAGGAAATATTTTCAAACCGGCTTAGTAACTGCATATGATAATCAATTAGATTCAAAAGAATATGATGAATTAAAAAAAGGTAGGTTGCTTCATGAATCATCAAAAGTATTTCAAAAGTTCTCTGAAGATAAGGTTTTTATTTTTAAACCTTACTTTAATGAAAATGGGCTTGAAATAAACATTAATGTTGCGCACAATACGTTAAAAATTTTTGACAAACCCAAATCTCTCACTTCTAGGAATAGTAATAGCTTAATTACTTTACCTATATTTAAAGACTATAATCAATTTGAATTTGAGAAAAGATTATTAAATAATGAATCTATTGGCAAAGTTAAGGATATGAAACATTTGCCTTCTGCAATTATTTGTGGAGATTATATGTATGGGGAAATTGAAAATTCACAATTACTAAATGATGGATTTCATATTGATAATAGAAACACTTTAAAAAGAATAGCAATAGACTTTGAAAAATACAAATCTCATTGCATTAAGCATAATAATTTTATTTATATCGATTTTGGAATATTTGAAGAATTATTTATTAAGAAAGGATTACTACATTATGGTGAGAATATAATATTGAACAATAATATAATGGTTAAAGAAATGGAGTCTAAAAATAATATTAATGAAGAAGATGGAAGGTATAGCGAAGCTAATTTTCTAAAAAAGTTAAAAAATATCTTGTCTAAACAAGGGTATTTTTACAATGATAATCAGTTGATTAATCTACATACATCTTTAAAAACAGGACGTTTAGTTATCTTAAATGGTCCTTCCGGTACCGGTAAAACTAATCTAGTTTTGCAATATGCAAAAGCTCTTGGCTTAATGAAAGAAGAGTTCAATCAATTTAAATTAGTTTCTGTTAAACCAAATTGGAAAGATGATTCTGAGTTGATAGGATTTTTGGATACTATTAATAATATATATAGACCTTCAGAAAGTGGCTTATTAGATACATTAATAGAAGCTAATAAATATAAAGATAAATTATATATTATATGTTTTGATGAAATGAATTTAGCTACGATTGAACATTACTTTTCGCAATTTTTAAGTATATTAGAAATGGAATCAGCGGACAGAAAGTTACGTTTGTATAGTAAAAAATTAATTGGAAGGATATTTAATGCAGACTATTATCCTCATGAAATTAAAATAGGAGAAAATGTTTTGTTTGTAGGTACTATTAATAATGATGAAACTACGGAAACTATTTCAGATAAAGTTTTAGATAGATGTAATTTCATAGATTTAAATCTACCTGAAAACCATATTAAGAGATGGATAGCAGTCAAAGAGGATTTAAAAAATGAAAATAGAGAAACAGAATTAAAAAAAGATACATTCACAGTTACTTATGAGAATTTTGTAGGTTGGAAAAATACTAGTAAAGTTATTAATTTAAGTGAAGATGAAATATTTCTTTTAGAAGAACTTAATAATATATTAAAAAAAATAAATTTAGAAATAAGTTTTAGAAGTTTAAATCACATAGATAGTTATCTTAAAAATCTGCCTAAAGACAGCACATTATCCAGAAAGGAAGCTCTAGATTTTCAAATTGCTCAAAAAATATTACCCAAAATAAGAGGAACTCAGATGGAGTTAAGCAATATTATTGATGATGAAAGTGGGTTGACGAGTATTATAGATGAAAAAAATTATCCGAAGTCATTTAAAATAATAGATCAAAAGTCTAAGGAGTTAAAAGTCAATGGATTTACATACTGATATTAGTTCTGAAGATGTACCTTTTGTTGTTGAGTTTTTAATAGGTAATAAATCAAAAAATAGTATGAAAATTCAAAAATTTAGTTTAACGAACAAACCTACTTTTGTTGAGAATTTAAATATTACAGAATATTCAAATGTTAAAGTGAACTTTTTTTCGAAAAAACATCTACCTATAGAAGCAAAATTATACATGGATTGTTTTGATAACATTGATTATGAATTTAAAAATAAAACTGAATCTATTAATAATGGAGATAAAGAATTTATTGAAATAGGAGAATCAATATTTATTCATCGACACTTAAATAATGAAGTAGGAAAAGCCTTGATTCCTGGTGTGTATAAATTATGTGTTGAATATAATGGTGAATTTTATTATAGTCAAATTTTAATTAAACCTAAAAATCTTGAGGGGTTTGAGCATAAAAAACTAATTGAAGAAATTGAAAAAAATATAAATGGGTTATCAAGAGATTGGAGTCATATAAATAAAGCAATTCACCAAACTATCGATATTCATAAAATTAATAAAACAAATTTAGATATTTGTTTGAAATTAGTTAAAGATAAATCACAATTAGAGTTAGCTATCCAAACTATTTTAAAAAATCCCAAGTTGACTATTAGAAAGGAATACGTAGAAACAACAAATTATAATAATAATAGTTTTGATAATCGGTCTGTGAAATTAAATCAAATAAAAAATAATAATTTGTTATTTAAAAGATTTGATCCAACTAGCAAAATAGTAACCTTGCAATTGGAGGAAACTTGGGAAAATAAAGTGAATGGATTTCTATTACAAGTTATTAATCAAATTCTAAATGTTATTAGATTGGGTAACGACGATCTTTACATAATTGTAAGTCAATTAAATAATCAAATTAGCACTCTAAGAAGATATAATAGGTTTGAAAAAAATAAAGGGAGTGAATCAAAAGTTTTAAATATTAAACAATCAATTCGCGATTTAAATTCCATTCAAACTGAAATAAAATTAATTGAATTTTCATTGTTAAAGTTTAAATATAAAATTTCAAAACCAACAGATAAAAAATATAAATATTTTAAAGCTTCTAAACAATTTATAAAAACCCCAGGTTATAATTTCTTTTATAAATATTATTTAATAATCAATAGTGATAATATTATTAATTTAGGCACTAGTAATGAGTATAATTGGAAACCTACTGAATTGTTATATGAATATTGGACATATATTCAATTAATTAATTATCTTGAAGATATTGGATTCGACATTGTGAACAATCCATTAAGCAAATTAAAAAATAATAATAAAGTGAATGTTGATATACCAGATGGAACAAAAGTTACTATGATATTAGGAACTTATGAACTAGAACTTATATTTAACATGGGTATATGTAAAAAGAGAAATGAAGCAATTAGTAATAATGAGGAATATTGGATAAGGGTTAATAGAAATAAACCTGACATTCGTCTTAACGTGTATGAAAATAATATATTTAAAAAACTTATTGTTTTTGATGCTAAGTATACTAATACACACAGTTTTTGGAAAAAAAAGTATATATATGGAAGTGGCAATAAAGTTATAGAACAACTTAAATTATACGCTAATAGTATATATAAAGTTAATAAAAGAAATGAAAATGTTGTCGAAATGGTAATAGCGCTATGTCCAACTTATTTAGATGAAGATATTATATTTGATAGTGAAACTGATCAATTATTAGCTGTGGCAACATTAAAACCTGGAGTGTATAATGAAGAGTTTTTAGTGAAATTAAAGCAATATATACATTGTTAAATAGTACAGATACTTTAATTATTGTTTATAAAGAAAATAAAGGTCTAGGTTAGTGAAAATACGATTAATCAAAAAGAATATTTAATAGAGAATTAATTACTCAACACTTCAACAGTTTAGAGTATTTATTCCAGTTGAGTGACATTTAAATAAGTTGTTATGTAGAATATTACAATATTTTCTTAATAAAAAAGTATATTAATTTATCACAAAATTGATAAAATAGATACGTATATATGAGAAATTGATAGGTGATATAATGGGAAACTTATTAAAAATAGAAAATATTAACTATTCACTAGAGAATTTAGATAACTCAGTACGTAAGTGGAATACTTCAGCAAATGGGAAATTTTTATTGAGATATCCGACTGTGTATATCATTAATGACAAAAAGAGTGAAAATAATTTTGAAGTTTATGTGGGAGAAACAGCTGATATAAGAAATAGAACAAGACAACATCTTAATGCTGATACGAAGGTGAAATCATTTTGGGAAGATTTTTCTGAATCAAAAAAATCATCAATGTATGTGATTGGTCATGAATTATTTAATAAATCTTTGACTCTCGATATTGAAAATAGGTTAATGCAGTATTTGTTGAGTGTAGAGAATATATCTAGAGTTCATAATAGTAGAACAAATCAACAAAATGAATATTATACATCGGAAATGCTTGATGAAATATTCTCTGAAATATGGCAATCTTTAAATAAAAAAAATAAATCGTTATTTCCTATAGAAAGTATTATTAAAGATTCAGCTATATTCAAAGCATCTCCATTTCATAAATTGACACAAGAACAAATTAATGCTAAAGAAGAAATACTAACTAAAATTAAAGAAAGTATACTTTTAAATGAAGATGGACAATTAATTATTGTTGAAGGAGAAGCGGGCTCGGGTAAAACAGTTCTAATGAGTACATTACTTTATGAACTAGGAAAATATAATTTGGATTTAGACGAAAGTTTAGATATTCATCTTTTAGTTAACCATAATGAGCATGTTTCTATATATAGTCAAATAGCTTCTAAATTAGGTATAGCTAATAAAAAAAATAAAATTGTTCAAAAACCTACTAGTTTTATTAATAACAACTCATCAGATGAAAAAGTAGATGTAGTTATTGTTGATGAAGCACACTTACTTTTAACTCAAGGGAAGCAAAGTTATCAAGGTGAAAATCATTTAGATGATTTATTGGCGAGAGCCAAGGTTGTGGTAATTGTATTTGATATAAAACAAGTTCTTACTACTGAACAAATTTGGGAAGTAGATAAGTTGAATGAATATTTTGATAAAGCCAAAAGTAATAGTAATCATGTAACATTGAGAAATCAAATGCGTATAAATAGTGATATTTCAACTGTTAATTGGATCAGAAACTTAGTTGATTATCGAGTAATAAATTCTATACCTAAAGATAAATTAGGATATGATATTAAAATCTTTGATACACCAGATGAGTTAGAAAAAGCTATTAAGATAAAAGCTACACATACAGATAGTGGTATATCACGAATGCTTGCTACATTTGATTGGAAGTATGGAACCAAGCCACCTAATAATGAAGACTTTTGGAGAGTTAAAATCGGAAATTGGTCCATGCCTTGGAATTATCAATTAAAAGCTAATAGAAATCAAGCTAGTTTACCGTGGGTTGAGCAAGATCAAACAATCGATGAAATAGGCTCAACATTTACTATACAAGGTTTAGATTTAAACTTTGCGGGCGTCATTATAGGACCTTCAGTTAAATATAGAAATGGCAAAATTATTTTTGACAAAAGTGAGAGTGCTAATAAAAAAGCTACGCAAAGAAGAACGTTAAAAGACGGATCAAAACAGTATTTTTCAGAAATGCTTTTGAAGAATGAATTAAATGTCTTATTAACACGTGGTGTAAATGGCTTATATATTTATGCTGTAGATGATCAGTTAAGAGAAGCGCTAAAAATAGCAGCAAAGGGTGAGAGCAATGGATGAAATTAATGATATCGTGAAAGAAATTAATAAATTTAGAGATGCTCGTAACTGGAGACAATTTCATAATGAGAAAGATTTATCATTGTCCATTACTTTAGAAGCAGCTGAATTATTGGAATTATTCCAATGGAAAACATCTGATGAAGTAGTAGAAACTAATCGTGAAAGGTTAGCTGAAGAAATAGCAGATGTTTTAATATATAGCTATATGTTAGCAGACAATTTAAATTTTGATATCAATGATATTATCCGTAAGAAGTTAGTGAAGAACGCGGAGAAGTATCCTATAGCAAAAAGTAAAGATAACAAAATTAAGTATAATGAATTGTCTTAGAAATTTGGTTTTTAAATACTTTAATATTTTCAAATAAAAATTATCAATCCCATAAACTCCTCATATTACCTACACATTTTCGTGTGGGCATGGTGGGGAGTATTTTAATTTAAACTTTATCAACATCAAATCATTTTTCAAATCACACCTCCTGTTTTTCTTCATCATACAGTTGTGGATCTCTGTAATTATTGTTCATTTAAGACTTTTAGGTGAGTGCGCAACACGGTTCAGACATCCATTTGATTTTGATAAAGCATCTTCGTGTTTTTCCAGTTATCCATTTATGGCATATTTAAATTGCTTAGATACTAGATAAATTCAACCGTGATTTATGTATCAACGCGTGTTATTGATTTCTCTGTCAATGTTCTTCAATAAGATATTCTAAAAAATACTAAACTTATATAAAGATAACAAAATTATTGTGATTTTACTTGTCGATAAGTAAATTACGACTGAAGTGATTATAATTGATTCGAAAATTAATAAACAAATCGTTAAAAATCTCTCTCTTGAAGGTATGATAGAGACAAAAGAACAACAAAAATAAATACTTGCTACTATTAATAATAATAAATAAATTACGAATGAACTGATTTGTAAAATTGCTATTACAAATGATTACTAAAAAAATCATAAAACAACTTAGAAGTAAAAATAATTAGGAACCACGTAGTTGTACAAAAAGATGACTATGTGGTTCTTATGCTATATAAACATAACAATAATATATAAAATAAATTAAAATGAATGGTTGTTTATTGTTTGATAATATGAAAGAGAGATTTACATTATCACTCAATATTTATATGTAGATACCATGATTTTAAAAAGAATTCAAAAACAGAGAGATGTGAAAATGTGAAACATTCGAAAAAGTTACTTTTATGCATCAGTTTTTTATTAATAACGGTTTTTATTGGGGGATGTGGAAGTATGACAAAAGAAGATAATAAAGAAGAAAAAATTAAAAAGAGTTTTGAGAAAACATTAGGTATGTATCCTATCAAAAATCTTGAGGACCTATACGATAAAGAAGGTTATCGAGATGAAGAATTTGATGAGGGTGATAAAGGAACCTGGATATTGTATTCTGAAATGGCTATACAACGTAAAGGCGATGATCTTGTAACGAGAGGTATGATTTTGAAAGTAAATCGAAATACAAGGACATCAAAAGGAAATTATATAATAAATAAAATATCTACGGATAGTAAAGGGGTTAGTCGAAATACTCAAAAAAAATTCCCTGTAAAAATGGAAAATAATAAAATAATCCCTATTAAAAAAATTGAAGATAGTAAGATAAAGAGAGAAATAGATGAATTTAAATTCTTCGCTCAATATGCAAATTTTAAAGAATTAAAAGATTATAAGAATGGAAATATATCATACAATCCCAATGTACCTAGTTACTCAGCAGAATATGATTTAGAAAATAGCGATTATAATGTAAAACAATTAAGGGAAAGATACGATATTCCAACGAAACAAGCACCAAAGTTATTATTGAAAGGTACAGGTGACTTAAAAGGTTCTTCAATTGGTACAAAAGATGTAGAATTTACCTTTATTGAAGGCAAGCAAGAGAACATTTATTTTTCTGATAGTATGAACTTTATGCCAAGCGAAGATGATTAAATATGAAGCAAAATGAATATCAAATAAAATCGAAAAACATTACTAATTATTCAGAAGAAACTAGTTCAATTTCGAATATTAGTTATGAAATAGAAAATGCAAACGATAATCATTTAAACCGTGATGCAATACGTGAGCAAATAAAGGATTATAAAATAAAGGGAGAATTTCCGTCTAACCTAGAATATGTCGATAGTTATACGGACCCTAATACAGGCACGACATCAACGGCCTTTTTAAATAAAGATAGTGGATTTGACTGCAATTGGTGGAAGTGCAGCAGCAGGAGCTGCTATAGGTACTGTTATACCTATTCCAGTTGTAGGTACAGTCGTAGGAGCTGGGGCAGGAATACTTGCTGTTATAGTTAGTGATGCGGTTTTTAAATTTTCTATATAAGTAAACATTTAAGGACCAACAATTGAAGAATTTTTGTGGTTGGAGAAAGATGCGACTATAAAAAAATAGATGAGGGTTTCTTATTAAACCTAATCAAAGAATTACAATCATTCTAATACGCTTTAGGTTGATTTATTAAACAAAAAAACGTGAAATAATATATTTTTTTCAAAAAATAGGAATATGATATACTAAAATCTCTTAATATTTCTCTTAATATTAAAGGGGAGGATTATGATTAAATCAAAGCGAAGGGTATTAAAGTATCTTGTAAATACACGTGTTATTAATGATTTTGGGGCTTTAAGAACACATGAAGAAAGTAGTGGAAAATATGATGAAAGCAAGAATGTCGATAATTCTAAAGGTATTGTAAAGTGGGGTATTCTCTATAATAATTTTATCAATAGAAGTGAAAATATTAGATTTAAAGCAGTACAAATTCATTAATGACGTTTCTAATGCTAAAATTATGTTTGGTTAGCCCACTATAATTAAAAACGAGAGATGTAACTTATACCACTAAACACAAATAATTTAGAACATACAAATTGTATTTTTAGAACCACGTAGTCTTTACATTAAGGTTATTATAATAGCTATCTGTACATTATTGTGTGTGTAAATTAACTTTTTACCAGAATTTTCACTTCTGAAAATTTATTAATATAAATCACTTACTAATTTACTTTACATGAAACCATTAACGACTCGAAATCATAGTTCATTTCGATATTCTTACTTTTTAATTTCGTTACATTTGTTTGTGCAGCTTCACTTGCTTCGC
>ERZ1023420.255-NODE-255-length-17311-cov-64.344692_pt1 | contig 17311 bp, 17 predicted proteins | sample MGYA00380512_ERZ1023420 | MGnify/ENA primary metagenome ERZ1023420 (study PRJEB33173, sample SAMEA4830390) | metagenome | study: EMG produced TPA metagenomics assembly of the PRJEB25223 data set... | reverse complement strand
AGCAGTCAAAATATTCAAGCTCACTCTGAAGAAACAAGTGCAATTTCCGTAATTAGCTATGAGATAGAGAATGCAAACGATTATCATTTAAACTGTGATGCCGTGAGCAAATAAAGGATTATAAAATAAAAGGAGAGTTCCCTTCTAACCTTGAATATGTTGATAGTTACATAGATCCAAATACAAGAATCACGTAGTTATACAAAAAGATGACTATGTGGTTCTTATACTATATAAACATAACAATAATATACAAAAAACTTAAAATGAATGTCTGTTTATTGTTTGTCACTTTCCGTTTTATATTGCGCTAATTTTACTTGTTAAATTGCAAAAAAGGACGTAATAATACGCCCTTTTTTTATTATTTCTTTACTATTCTATATACTGTTGTTCTACTTATGCCTACCATTTTTGAAATTTCATTTGGCGTGTACATTCTACTTGCGTATAATTGTTTAATATATTTACGTTTATCTTCAGAAAGTTGAGGTCGTCCTCCATACCTACCACGTTCTTTTGCAGCTTCTAGCCCATTTGTTGTTCTTTCTTTTAATAATATATTTTCTGACTCTGATAACTTTTTAAATACTTCAATAAATGATTGTCCTTCTTCAGTATTGGTATTTATGCCTAAATTAAGTACTTCTAAATGGATATCATATGGTAGTATTCTACTTTCAAAAAATTCTATGAGTTTTTTTGGTGTAAATCCTAGTACTTTCAGTTTTTCTATCACTAATGTATCGTCTGTTTTTAACTCGTCTAAACAATGCTCAAGCTCTAGTTGTTCTTTATAATAAACATTTACTTGTTCAGAATAGACTAAGTCACAACCATTTATTAAGAGTTTCGTTAATTGAGTATCTAGATTTTGATCAGGATATGCTACACGTGCGTAACCAATTTTTCTCATTTTATACACCCTTTCGGCTTATTCATTTTCTCCGATTAATAAACCTTCGCGTGCTGTTTCGATAACGTCTACTGTTATTTTATTCAGTTCATTAATTTCCATAATTCGAACAATTTGTGAAAATAGTCTTTGAACAAGCCTGAAATTACCATTGGTAATCTTTATAACTGTATTAATTGCTTCATAATCCTCAAAATCTTCGTAACTTACTGGAAGAGATAGTTCTTGCCATTTATATTCCAAAATATGTTTTAATTCGTCATTTGTTAATTTATCGAATTGATGACTGAAGCCTATACGAGAATATAGTTGGGGGTATCTTGATAAACGTTTTTCAATACCAGGCATGCCTATTAAAATCATACCTATATCAAGTTGATCATAAATATCTCGTATTATTTCTAGTGTTTTATAATTTAATCGATCGATTTCATCTATAATAATCAAATCAATTTCATAATTGTTGTTTTGCAATCTAACTAATTCTTTAAGACCATCAAATTCTTCTTGTGTTTTCAAAGTGCGATATCCAATTTTTCCTAATGTTAATTGTGTAGCAAGGTTCAATAAGTCTTTGTGTATTTTTGAAGGGCGCACTGGAGGTGCTGTGTAAAATACTGTTTTACAACTTAAAAATTTGTCGTCATCTACATTTTTTCCTTGGTCATTTGCGCCAAGATATTCTGTAATAATCGGATTTACATAATCCCAATTAGCATAGTATTGCGCAGAAAAAGTTTTGCCTACCCCTGGATTCCCATAGCATACACCCATATATTTATACTTTGCACAATTATCACAAAATTCTTCAAAACGACGGTACTGTTTAGTTTCAACAAAAGTTTGATCAGTCATATTTATACCTCTTTAGTTTTGACTTCTTTTTTGTATAACTCTTGCTGTTTTGTTTACTCAGTTTTTCATTTTGTATATTTTTAACTACTTGTTTTGTGTTGACTATCGACTTACCTAAGGTTCTTTTATTATTTATGCGAGCTCGTTCAATTTCCTTAATACCTACACTTTGATTTTCCAATTCATTACAATAAGCAATGCATAAGAATTGGTTATTTAAATAGACTCTTACTTCTGAAATGTCATTTGGATCGTAGCGTATGAATACATCTTCGGTAATGTAAGCAATTAAAGTAGTTGAAAAATACCGTAGTCCCTTAAAATATATACCTTCTCTTCGAATTTTTCGTGGTTTACTTGTTGTTAACAACAATAAATCTAAACTTTCACGTGAAGTGGGCAAATTGGGTAAAAAGTTCGGTTGGTTCCATTTTTTTATAGGTGGCTCGTTTGTAGTTCCATGAGGGCGATAGTGATAATTGTTTAATAAAAATTCTTCGAATCTCTCATTTAATTCTTCTAAAGTTAGGTGTTTTCTAGTTTTTTTGTTTTTAGTATATCCAGGCAAAACCTCTAAAAACATCAAATTAACTGTTTGAAAAAAACGTTCTATTTTTCCACGGCCTTTTGGTATACCTACTTTAGAAAAAATAAGTTCCATTTTTAAATTCGCTGAAACTTGTTGCATATGCTCTGAAGTATAGTCTTTGCCATGATCAGTATAAAATTTTTCGGGGATTCCACAAACTGGCCAATTTGAATCACCTTTTTTCCAAATTGCTTCTCTAAGTACTAATGCTGTTCTAATAGTATCAGGCGCTCCGAATTCTATTCTATAACCTGCAATTGCTCTGCTGAAATCATCTAAGACAACAGTTAGCCAAGGTCTTTCAAGTTTGTTTTTTTCGTTTAAAACCTCTATATCTAACATAGTATGATCTGCTTGCCAAATTTCATTAGGATGGTTACATTCTCTAAGATAGATAGCATCATACTTTTCAGCATATTTTTTACTATTTAAATCAGAGTAGGATTTTAAATGATTAGATACTTTTTTTATACTTGTATAAACTTGCTTATAGCTAGGTGTAGGGTGATTCATTTGATTACACCAATCTACTGTTTTACGGTGTATTGATGCTATAGATATACCCTTGTTAATTAGATACTCGTTCTTAATATAATTGAGCGTATCTTCGTTTAGTTTAGCTTTGTCTAAATCCTTTCTTCTTCTGTTTATTAATCCTATTAAACCTTGATTGTTGTAGCTTTTCACCCAAGAATAAATTGTTCTTTGGGATATTTGCTTATTATTACTAATAACTTGAACTGACTGCTGTTTTTTTATATAAGGTTCAATAATTTTATATTTTCTCATAGCTTCTTGACGTTGATAATGCGTGTAGTCGGCCAAATTATTATCCACTTTACCACCTCCATCATTTGAAGTTTCAATCACAATGATTTTTATGTTCTCGCCTCCTTTTAAATCATCATATAATAAAAATGTAAAATTACAACTAAAGTTGTAACGTAATTATTTGTTCATTTAGGGTTCACTCTAATTGAACGATAATTACGTGTTGTATAATCAATCTTCTAATTGTATGATTAGGGTGTGTGAGAAAGGGTGTTTAAAATGATAATCGGATATGCAAGAGTATCAACCATTGATCAGAATTTAGATAGACAAATCGAAAATCTACAATCTTTTGGTGCTGAAAAAATATTTACAGAAAAGCAATCGGGGAAATCGGTTGAAAACAGACCTATTTTTCAAGAAGTATTAAATTTTCTACGCATGGGAGATCGTTTAATTATAGAATCGCTTGACCGATTAGGGAGAAATTACGACGAAATTATTCAAACCGTTAACTATTTAAAAGAAAAAGAAGCCCAATTAATGATTACAAGCTTACCAATGATGAATGAAGTGATTGGCAATCCTTTACTAGATAAGTTTATGAAAGATTTAATCATTCAAATTTTAGCCATGATTTCAGAGCAAGAAAGAAATGAAAGTAAACGTCGACAAGCCCAAGGTATTAAAATAGCGAAGGAAAAAGGGGTATATAAAGGAAGACCTTTACTCTATTCACCAAATGCTAAAAATCCTCACAAGAGAATTGTTTACCATCGTGTTATTGAGCTACTAGATAAAGGAGAATCTATTAGTAAGATAGCTAAAGACGTGGGTATTACACGTCAAACAATTTATAGAATCAAAAAAGGAAGACCAAACTATAAATTTATAGAATAGAAAATATTTTTTGCTTAATCACAAAAATTTGAATAAAAATAGAGTATAAGTATTTTATAAATACTTATACTCTATTTGATGTGCAGAAATATTTTTACGTCCTTTTTCTGTTAACTCTGCGTATCTTATTGTCCCACAAATCGGAAAACATTTATTATAAAACAGTTCTACATTTTTAGCTAAATCTTGCCTCGCTATACTCTCGAGTGCTAATAAAAAAGTTTTTCACTCACATTTAACGTTTTAAAATCTATACTTTCTTCTTCTCTAATCGATAATAGCACATTATACACTAAATCTTGTTTTAACAACGTTCATCACCTCTTATTTATCTAGATGACGATACAAAGTTGCTCTACTTATATTTGTCTGTTCTTTTATCTCATCCAAAGTATATTTTTTGCTCATATACATTTCTATTGCATCTCTAAGATTTTTATCATCTCGTTTTGGTCTACCTAAATTTTTTCCTTCTTTTGAATAATTTTCTAGTCCTATACGTGTTCTAAATTTAACAATATCACTTTGGAAATCTGTAATATCATGTAATATTTCTAGGAATTCATCTTGAATATTTTTATATATATAACGATTTAAGTTAATAACATATAAAGAAATATCTTCTTTCGAAAGATAGTCCAATATATCCACTAAATGCTTCGTAGAGTCTGCAAGTATACATAAATCCGTAACATATAATATATCACCATCAGTTAATTTTGAGTTTAACAGAATATCTAACTCAGTTCTTCTTTTATTATTTGCATGTGTCTCTTCTAAAATATCATTTGTATAAATCGATATTTTCTTTTTCTGTTCGATAACATCATCATTTATTATAACTGGTCTGACATAACCGTATTTCATTTAATTACACCACCTATAATCATATAATAACATAAAGTTTCAATAAGGGGTATACATATGAAACTTTTCTGTTATACTTTACCATATAATTAAATAAAAAGGAGAGTAAGTTATGGTTGAAAAATTAAAATATGAATGGCTTAACCAGCCTGGTAAAAACATACTTGCAGGTATTGTAGTTGCCTTAGCTTTAATCCCTGAAGCTATCGCATTCTCAATTATTGCTGGTGTAGATCCAATGGTTGGCTTATATGCTTCTTTCATTATTGCTGTTGTTACAGCTGTTGTAGGTGGTAGAGCAGCAATGATATCAGGTGCAACAGGGGCTGTAGCCTTACTAGTTGTGCCACTTGTTAAAGACCATGGTGTAGAGTACTTACTAGCTGCTACTATACTAATGGGAATCATTCAATTGATTTTAGGTCTTCTTAAAGTAGGTCGTTTAATGAAGTTTATACCTCATTCAGTCATGATTGGTTTTGTGAATGCATTAGGTATTATGATTTTTATGTCTCAAATTGAACATATCTTTGGAATATCAATATCAACATATATATATGTAATTGTAACATTACTCATTGTATATATAATTCCAAATTTTTTTAAAGCTATACCAGCACCACTTATAGCAATTATCGTTTTAACAGCACTATATATGTACACAGGTTCTGATGTAAGAACTGTAGGAGATTTAGGGGATATTAAACAATCTTTACCCCATTTCTTAATCCCTAATGTCCCTTTTAATTTTGAAACACTTCAAATTATTTTCCCTTATTCATTATCTATGGCTATCGTAGGATTGGTTGAAAGCTTACTAACAGCTAAAATTGTTGATGATGCGACAGATACTTACAGTAGTAAGAATAGAGAATCACGTGGCCAAGGAATTGCTAATATAATAACTGGTTTATTTGGCGGAATGGGTGGTTGCGCTATGATTGGACAATCAGTCATCAATGTTAAGTCCGGTGCAAATAGTCGATTATCTACATTTACAGCGGGTATCGTACTTATATTTATGATTATTGTACTTGGAGGAATAGTAGTCCAAATTCCAATGCCGATTTTAGCTGGGATAATGGTTATGGTCTCTGTGGGAACTTTTGATTGGACTTCATTTAAGTATATTCAAAAAGCTCCCAAAACAGATGCAGTCGTTATGGTATTAACGGTAATCATTGTATTAATGACACATAACTTGGCTATTGGTGTCGTAGTAGGTGTTGTTTTCAGTGCTTTATTCTTTGCGACTAAGATTTCTAAAGTTGAAGTTACTTCTGAAGAATTTGGTAAAGTCAATCGTATGTCTTTTAAAGGCCAAATATTCTTTGTATCAATTGACTCTATGATGGAGCAAATTAACTTTAATATTGAAAATAGTAAAATAGAATTAAATTTCAATGACGCACATCTATGGGATGATTCAGCTGTTGATGCTATCGATACCATAGTTAGAAAATTCGAAGAAAAAAATAATATTGTTCATGTAGAAAAACTCAACTCGGATAGCCGTAAAATTGTATCAGAGTTAAGCAAACTCAATGAAAATCATTTAAATTAAAGGAGTGTTTTATATGTATAATTCAATTTTATTAGCAGTAGATGGTTCAGAGAATAGTTTACGCTCAGCAAAGGAAGTTTTAAATTTTATAGGTGAACAAACGATTGTGACGATTCTTACAATTGTTGATGTAGATGAATCAAAGTCCGACGTATTACATGGCAAGCAAGGTAAGAGCCTTACTAACGAAAGAGAAGAGAAATTATCTTATATTACCGAAGTATTTATAGAAAACAATGTAAAATATGAAGTGAAAATAGCACATGGTATCCCAGCTGAGAAAGTTGTGGAAGTGGCAAATAGTGGTGATTATCAAGCAGTTATTTTAGGATCTCGTGGTTTAAATAGTTTGCAGGAAATGGTTTTAGGAAGCGTCAGTCATAAAGTGGCAAAACGTTCTGAAATTCCTGTTATCATTGTGAAGTAATATGTAAAGCTCAATCCCTGACAGGATTGGGCTTTATTTAGAGGTGAACATTAGATGAAAATTAACAATTTCTATTATGGATGGATTATTGGCTAAAAAGCCAGTTAAAAATTATTAAAATATACCATAGAAAGAGTGGTTTTTAAGGGGAGATGTTATGAAATTTTGCAAAGGAATATGTATTCTAATGTTATTGATTTTTTGTGATTTGTTGATTTTCAAACGATCGAAAGTATGGGGAGTAGCGCATGGCTGGAGTAACAATGAAATTTAAATAATAAAGGAAGAAGGCTATACTGATATGGTTATTAACCAATACTAAAAAAACTGTGAATTATATAATTCACAGTTTTTTATTTTGGATAATTAAATATATTCTTTTGCAATTTATTAAGTAAAATTACTGCAATATAATACGGAAAATGACATTATTGTTTGATAATATAAAAGAGAGATTTGTATTATAACTCAATATGTATATGTAGATACCATAATTTAAAAAAAGAATTCAAAAACAGAGAGATGTGAAAATGTGAAACATTCGAAAAAGTTACTTTTATGCATCAGTTTTTTATTAATAACGATTTTTATTGGTGGATGTGGATTTATGAACAAAGACGATAGCAAAGAAACGGAAATCAAAAAAAGTTTTAATAAAACGTTAAGTATGTATCCTATTAAAAACTTAGAAGCTCTATACGATAAAGAAGGATATCGAGACGAAGAATTTAATAAAGGCGATAAAGGAATGTGGATAGTTCACTCTGAAATGAATATACAAAAAAAGGGGAAAGCGTTGGAATCAAGAGGGATGGTTTTATATATGGATAGAAATACAAGAACCACTCACGGCTATTTTATTCTTACCAAAATAAAAGATACGGGTAAAGTCAAAACAGATGACAGTGAAAAGAAATATCCAATAAAGCTAGAAAATAATAAAATAATTCCAACTAAACAAATTAACGATGAAAAGTTAAAAAAAGAAATAGAGAATTTTAAATTCTTTGTGCAATATGGCAATTTTAAAAACTTAAAAGATTATAAAGATGGAAATGTATCTTACAATCCTAACGTTCCCAGTTACTCAGCGCAATATCAACTAAAAAATGATGATTATAACGTACAACAATTAAGAAAAAGATATGATATTCCAACTAAAAAAGCACCTAAACTATTGTTGAAAGGAGATGGGGATTTAAAAGGATCATCTGTAGGATATAAAGATATTGAATTTATCTTTGTAGAGAATAAAGAAGAAAATATATATTTCACTGATAGCTTGAATTTTAATCCAAGTGAAGATAAAGAATAATGAAACAAATTGAATACCCAATTAACTAGTGAATATGAAGAAACATGCGCAGTATCTATGATTAGATATGAAGTAAAAAATGCTAGTAATAGTGATTTACTTAGAAATAGAATTATGGATCAAACTGAGAAGTTGAAAGACGATAATAAATTCCCTTCTAACCTTGAATATGTTGATAGTTACATAAATCCTAATACAAGAACCACGTAGTTGTACAAAAAGATGACTATGTGGTTCTTATACTATATACACTTAACAATAATATACAAAAAATTAAAATGAATGGGTGTTTATTGTTTGGTAATATGAAAGAGAGATTTGCATTATAACTCAATATGTATATGTATATACCATAATTAAAAAGAAGAATTCAAAAACAGAGAGATGTGAAAATGTGAAACATTCGAAAAAGTTACTTTTATGCGTAAGTTTTTTATTAATAACGGTTATTATTTGCGGATGTGGATTTATGAATAAAGACGATAGTAAAGAAACGGAAATCAAACAAAGTTTTAATAAGACGTTAAGTATGTATCCTATTAAAAACTTAGAGGATTTATACGATAAAGAAGGTTTTCGAGATGAAGAATTTAAAAAGAATGATAAAGGGACTTGGGTAGTAACTTCTAGTATCAATATTCAACAAAAAGGGCAAGATTTAAAAACTAGACGAATGGTTTTATTTATGAATCGAAATACAAGAACGTCCAAAGGTAAGTTCATGATAACTGAAGTAAAAGAAAAAAGTGATATAGGATTTCAGACTCGAAAGAAAGAATATCCAGTCAAATTGATTGATAATAAATTCATTCCATCTAAACAAATAAAAGATGAAAAAATAAAAAAAGAAATAGAAAACTTTAAGTTTTTCACACAATATGGCAATTTTAAAGATTTAAAAGATTATAAAGACGGTGAGGTATCTTATAATCCCAATGCGCCTAGTTATTCAGCTAAATATCAACTCAGTAATAATGATTATAATGTAAAACAAATAAGAAAAAGATATGATATTCCAACCGAACAAGCCCCTAAGTTGTTATTAAAAGGTACAGGTGATTTAAAAGGTTCATCCACAGGTTCTAAAAATATTGAATTTACTTTTGTAGAGAAAAAAGGAGAAAATATTTATTTTACTGACAGCGTTGAATACACGCCAAGTGGGTAAGAAAATCTCAAAAAATTATCATCCATACTCATAAAAAATAGAACTGATGAGATTATTACGCTCATGAGTTCTATTTTTTATGTCAACAATTTTATTTCCATCATCACCCTAAATATTGCATTTGATATCCGATTCTCGGAGATGTGATAATTAGTTCCTTATCCATACCATCAAAATTTTCACTATCATTTAACTTCTACGACGCCATGTGCACACGTAAGGATGCCATTTCACACTTATTGACGTATACGATTCTTTTTTTAAAATGGAATGAATTTTTTCTGATTAACATACCGTTAGTCATAATCACCAACTTATTCTTAAAGTTAGTTCTTATATAGGAAATAATTTCTAATATATCGTTTCTAATAAAGGGTTCTCCACCAGTTAGAATAAGTGTATTCGGGTTGACGTCAATAATCTTATCAATTGCATATTTGACATCATTTGTACTTAAAATATCTTGTGATAAAGGAGAAGCAGATAGAGCACAATGACTACAAGAAAGATTGCATTTATTTGTAAGAGTAAAAGTCACACTTAAATTATTTTCTTGATGAGTTTTTTCTTCATCTTCGTAGTATCGTATTTCAAGAAATTCGTTAAAAAGCCGCTTTAAGTTATCTATCACATTACTTACATATTTATACTTCATAAAATCACCAATTTGATTAGATTCAACCAATTTGTTTAAAACTTCAAAATATTTTCTACTTGTTCTTACCCATTGTCCATTGTTTAAGTTGACTAGTAAAACTTTATTTTTAAAGTAAACTTCATGTACATTTGTATTTTTGATATACATCTAATCACCTCGATATCAAGTTATCATTACTTTATCAATTTTCTATCAATTTTTTATCAATTTAATTAATATTGACCAAACCTTCATAATTGTATATTTTGTGAATTTCCTAAAATTGATATATTATTGATTTCTTTTTGATATGTTGATGTAAAAGGAGGCTAATTTTGGATGAATGAAATAGTTATCAAAGGTTTGAGTAAATCATATGATGGAAAGAAAGATGCGCTTAATTCATTGGATTTAGTAATTCCCAATGGTATGTTTGGTATTTTAGGAAGAAACGGATCTGGTAAATCTACATTAATGAATATTATTGCAACAATTCTTCAACCAAGTAAGGGAACAGTAACAATTAATGGTATTGAAATTAAGAATTCACAAAAGATTAGACAAATGATTGGTTACTTACCTCAAGATTTTGATTTTTATCCTAATATGAAAGTCTCGGAAGTTTTATACTATTTAGGTTTTTTATCTAAAATAAATCAAACGGATTTCGATAAATATGTAGATTTAATTCTTCGTAAGGTTAATCTAATTGATTATAAAAATAAAAAGGTTAAAAGTTTATCTGGTGGAATGAAAAAAAGATTAGGTATAGCGCAAGCCATTTTACATGACCCCAAAGTAATTATTGTCGATGAACCAACGGCGGGATTAGATCCAGAAGAAAGAGTAAGGCTACGCAATTTACTATCTTATTTAGCTGAAAACAAAATTGTGATTATATCAACTCACATTGTGAGCGACATTGAATCAACTTGTAATAGGATTGCTATTTTAGATAAAGGAAGTCTTGTATATAAAGGTGACATACCATCGTTGATACAACAAAGTAATGATCATATTTATGAAATCAATCTATCCCCATCGGAGTTGGAATCATTTAGAGAAAATGACTTATTTATTACTAAAACTCAAGAAATTGAAAATAAATTAAAAGTTAGGTTTATTTCTGAAACAAAAGTTGCAAATGCTAAAAAAGTTAAAGCTGATTTTGAAGATGCTTATATGTATTTTTTAAAAAAACAATAAGGAGGTTTGAATCATGCGTCTATTTATAATGGAATTTAAACATTTAATGTTTAGTAAGACATTTCTATTTTATTGTTTATTGATTATTATATTCACGGTATTGAATTGTCAACAAGTCCTCAAACATCCTATTAATTCAGATGTATATCAACCTCAAAATATGACTATGTATTCTACTGATAAAAACATAATAATGTCAAATGAAATTAAAGAATTAAAGAACGAAGTACATCAAAATAATTTTAAAACGTATCAATTTGGATTTTTAAAACAAAAAAAGTTAAATGACCAACAAATTTCTAAAATAAAGAAACTAATATCAAAAATGGAAAAAACGAATAATTTTCATCAGTTTAAAAATTATTCTAATAGCGTATCACATGTTGTTGGATGGGGATCTCAATATTCTGAAAATAATATTTCATTATTTGGAATTAAGAATATGAGTAAGAGCACGTATGTTAAAGAGAAGAATATTATAAAAAATAAAGAGTACTATTATGGAGCATATAGTAGATATTTTTCAGATATTATGGGGGTAGTGTTAGGAATACTTCCATTCTTTTTGGGAGCTCAAATGATTCTTCAAGACAAAAAAAGTAATGCCATTAAAACGATTCATTCTAAATCTATATCATCATACCAATTAATTTCTACACGTGTATTTACTATTCTTGTTTTGGCATATTTACCAGTATTATTAGTATCAATATATTTTGTTACTTGTTTATCGATGATACATCAGATATCGATGTTTTCTTTATTTATTTTTTATAAAATTTTAATCTTGTGGACATTACCTACTTTAATATTTACTATCGCGATGGGATTGTTTGTCACAATTATATTGAATTCTTATTTAGGTGTAATGATACAAATAGTCATTTGGTTTATCAATTTAAATATAGGTTCTCGTGCCATTGAGGGGTGCTATGGTTCTCTATTGATTCCTCGACATAATACTTTATTTAACACAGTTTTTTTCTATAATCACTTCAATCAAATTTTAGCTAATAGATTTACATACTTTGGCTTAGGTTTACTTTTAATTCTACTTAGTACATATATATTTGACCTGAAAAGAAGAGGGGTAGGTTTTAATGGCAAAATTTTTACTAATAGATATCAAAACTAATTTAGTTAAACTTTACATGGGAATTTTAATTCTATTATTTGGTGGAATGTTTATTTTTGGTGTATCTAATCTTAATCATGAGAGAGTTACACAATACATTGAGTTAATATTTACTATACTAGGCATATTGTTATTTACTGCTATCTATTCTGTAGATCAAAACAAGAAGTCTAAGTTAACTATTAGTGCAAAGTGTCATGACTACCAATTCGTATTTATGCTTAGATTAGTGATAACAATCATCTATATACTGTTTCTAATTACATTCAATTTATTTATATTTTATTTATTTAACTCAAATATCATTGTTGTGAGAGATATGTTTATTGCTTTAACCAGTACTTTATTTATAGGATCAATATGTTTATTAACAAGTATTCTTAGTGGTAATACATTAAATGGCTTAATGTTTGGACTTGTATATTTCTTATTCTGCTTAGGATTTAGAAATCTAGGCTTTATGTATTTATTCTCAGAAACCTTTAACTTTCCATTTTATATAAAAATATTTCAATTTTTATTAGGAATTGTATTATTAATTTTTAGTTACACTATTATCAAAAAAGTACAAAATTAATACGTTTTGGAATCAAGCATTGTCATTTATAATTTCTAGCGTAACATGAATACTATAAAAACAAGCTTAGGTGATTTGTGATGTATAACATAATGATTGTCGACGATGAAGAAAAAATTGTGTCATTTATAAAAGAAAGTTTATACTTAGAAGGTTTTAACACTATTGTCGCTTATAATGGACGTGACGTTTTAAAACAAATCGATGATAAAATTGATTTAATCATTTTAGATATTAAAATGCCATATATAGATGGGTTTGAAGTTGCTCAATCACTTAAAGAGAGTAATATACCTATTATTTTTCTTACTGCTAAAGATAATCTTGATACTAGACTGAAATGTTTCTCGCTTGGTGCAAAGGATTACTTACCTAAGCCTTTCTATATGGAAGAACTTATAATTCGAATTAAAAATGTACTTAATCAAAGTCATTCTCAAAGTTTGACTCCCAACATAAAAAAAACTAAAGAATTAATCATTTATTATGATACATATAGAATTGATGTAAATAACATGACGATAGATATTACAAAAAAGGAATTTGAAATTATAAAATTACTATCTTTAAATCCTCAATATTATTTCAGTAAAGAACAGATATATGATTCGATTAATTTAAATAAGACAGGCAATACTCAAGTTGTGGCTGAACATATACGTAAAATAAGAAAAAAGTTAAGTTGTTATAGTCGTTTTGAATACATCGATACAAAGTGGGGAGTTGGATATAAATGGCTAGAGTAGAAAGTTTAAAAAGAAAAATGACACGTCTTATCATAGCAATTATAGTTGTCAGTGTTGGATTAGTATTTTTACTACAAATTTTGCTTAATGTATTAGAATTTTCAAATTTTGGAAAGTCTTTATACACTAATTTTTGGAAACAACCGCATTACATTTTCTCTTTTACTAGCGCATGTATCAGTATTATGACTCCTTTGTTAATCATTTACGTGTTCACACAGTTTTTTTATAAAAAGTACATTACAACTAGTATTAATTATCTTAATGATACGATTCAAGGATTAAAAAATAACCGCACTGATGTTGAATATAAGAAAATGAGTATTTCAGAATTCAATAAAGTGATTCAAGAAGTTGAGCATATACATACTTATCTTGCTAATAGTATTAAAGATCAATTATCTATTCAAAATAATTTTAAAAGAAAACTCGAAATTTTAGAACATGATTTAAAAACACCGTTAACCGTCCTTCAAGGTCATATTGAATTACTAAGAAAGATTAATCGTTCTAATCTGTCTCAGGAGGAAATACATTTTAAAATAAACAAGGAAGCAGACATTGCGTTACAATCTATTGATAGAATAAATAATCAATTACAAATACATATTAAAAACATCAATCTATTGCCAAACCATTCAGATACAATTCATGTTGATAAGGTAATAAAAATCATTAAAGAGAGCTATAATCAACAATACATATTAAAGGAGAGAGAACTGATTATTGATGTTAATCATGATTTTCCCTATTATACCTTAAGCATTAACAATCAAGTTCTATACCACGTCATCGATAATCTAATTAATAACGCCTTGAAATATGCTGAAAAACAAATATCTATAAAGTTTGAAGTTATCAACGACCATTTACTAAACTTCACCATAACCAATGATGGAAGAATATTTACTGAAGATGAATTGAATTCTGCCAAAGAGTGGGGGACAAAAGGTAAAGAATCAAATGGGTCTGGTATTGGTCTATATTTTGCTAATATTGTGCTTCAACAATATAATAGTGAACTTATTTTAGAAAATGAGAATAATCATGCAAAAGTAAGTTTCAATATTCCTGTTTAACAATGTTTATTAATTTAAAGAATAATGTTTGTATTTATTGCTAAGATTTAAAATTATAAACACATCCGAATCATTAATTATCGTATAGACATCTGGAGTTGATATCTTGATTCCTATTACATCGCTATTATTATTGTGATTGAATTTGATATTTTTTTAATTAGCAAAATAATTTTGAGAATATATAAAGTCATTTAAAGATTATTGAAAACAAAAAGCTAAAGCAATTATTAGTTTTTAGTCATTTATTGCTAGCCTTGGTTATTAACTACTAAAAGGACTAAGTGACCGTAATGTGTCGCTCAGTCCTTTTTATAATCCCTTCTCCAACTTCTTTAATTAAGAAATATATCCATTAATCGTCCACTGTCTACTCAGACTATTTCGTCTATTATTCAATTGTCTATTCTTCACCGCTCGGTCAAGGCTCAGTGATAGTTGTTCAATTAAGTAGATATAGGTTTTTTCTTTCAATTAAGACTTCTAGGTGTGTGCGTAACACGGTTCAGACATCGATTTGGTTTTGATAAAGCATCTTCGTGTTTTTCTATATTTTCATTAAAGACATAATTAAATTGCTTAGACACTAGATAAATTCAATCATTTCGACAGTGAGAATTAACGCGCGGTATTACTGTTTCTGTCGAGGTGTTTAAATATATTCTTTTTCGTTATCACGCTGTTTATTTTAGATATAGTTTGATTATCTAAGTATATTTAATTAGCTTGTATTACATAAAATCATTTATAACGCACGTATAAAAATGGTAAAACAAAATAAATAACAATAAATAGTATCATATATTTTTAATGATATTAAAACTTTTCAAGTTAAATTTAAAAAGTTTTATAGAATTTTAAGTTGTAATATATACTTTATAATTTAAGTTTGTTAAAATTATTTATATAATAAATAATGAAAAAGGTGATGTGACAATGAAAAATTGAGAGTTATTTTACAACGTAATAGAAGATAAACGAATTTTTGAATGAAGATTATTTTGTAATTGTATTTGATACAAATACTTTATTAGTTGACTATCAATGGAGAAGTATAACTAAACAATCTATTGAAGATTTACTAGAACTCGTTGATTAAACTAATTATAGCGCGCTAATTAATATCAAAAAATAAAGTTTGTTTTTAACTATGAGTAAATGAAGTGCACTCACTATTTTGTATTATTTAGATATAAAAGACACAAATATTTTTATAATTATAAATCCTTAAACTAATTAAATATATGGTTCTTATGTGTAATGGAGGTTATTGTTTGGAAAAGAATATTATATTGGTTCCTCATACTTATAGAAAGTCTATACATATTGAATTGCAAGATGCTAATCTGATGCTGCTTTTCGATGGTTTTAAAAATAAAAATAATAATGAAGATCCTTATATTTTTAGCGACTCATTTTTATATAGTTTTTGTCACGCGGCAAATTCTATGTCTAAAAATGTACTATCAGATAATGTAAGACCTATTTATATTTTTATGGCAAAAGATGAAGAAAATCATTATATGATAGATACGGTTATTGAAAGTGAAACTATTATTGAATGGCCTTTAAAAGGGGATAGAAGTAAGGAGCAATTAAAAAGATTTTTTGCTGAAAATTTGGGAGATGAAATTGATATTGATGATGTGATTGATCATCATTTACCTGGAATTTCAGAAGAAAAAAACGATTTGACTGAACATTGTAATATTACTCTTAGAACATGTATTGGAAATAAAGAGGGTAGCTATTTACCACTAATAAAATACGGAGAAAATTATAAATCCTTTACTTTTAATAAAGAGTACAGCCAAAAAATACAAAATCTATTTAAAACTGACAAAAATGCAAGAAACTATGTAGTAAAAAAGACTACTCCTAGAATTTGTGATGATAGTAATAAAATGGAGGATTATGACGATGTGATTCAATATATAGAATCTGAAGTTTTAAACAATGATAATATTTATAAAGTGGATGCTACTAAAATTAAAGGATTATATTCTGAACTCAAAAGTAAAAGAGGTAAAAAAGGTCCAATTGAACTAAAAATAAATAAGTCATTAAACGAATTATAACGTATTAAATTACTTTTTTATTATAAACAATGATTATAAAACTATAACTCCCTATCTTACCTACACATTTTCGTGTGGGTATGGTGAGGAGTTTTTTTATTTAAACCTTATCAACATCCAATCATTTTTCAATTTTTTAAAATCACACTTCCTGTTTTCCTTCATCACACAGTCATGGACTTTTTTAATTGTTGTTCAATTAAGTCGATATAGGTTCTTTCTTTCAATTAAGACTTCTAGGTTTGTACGCAACATGGTTCAGACAGTGAAATGGTTATAGTAATTATCATAACAACTACAGGAATATTATGCTTTGTTCCAGGTGATTTTTTATTATTTGAATTTAAACTCACGTATACCAAACATTTCTCAACAATACTATATCATTTCATTTGGGTAAGTAATGATCAATGATATCTTAAAAATAGTCGTAACTGTATCACTCTTTATAAAATACTGAAATAGTTTACTCGAGAATTTC
>ERZ1023420.253-NODE-253-length-17466-cov-33.968583_pt1 | contig 17466 bp, 29 predicted proteins | sample MGYA00380512_ERZ1023420 | MGnify/ENA primary metagenome ERZ1023420 (study PRJEB33173, sample SAMEA4830390) | metagenome | study: EMG produced TPA metagenomics assembly of the PRJEB25223 data set... | reverse complement strand
CCGTAAGTATAGGCTTACGGGGTTGTTTTTGTGTTTTTGAATATTTAAAAAGGGCAGAAAAAGGGCATAATGTGAAAGTTTTAGAAATTTAGTCATAAAAAAAGAGGCAACCGTCAGTAACAGTTAACCTCAAGTACACTCCGCAGATATGTACCACTATTTGTTTACAATTATATCTCTTTATTACTTATATCAAGAAAAATTATTTATATATTGATATTATCCATTAAATTAGGGTATAATATCAATGACTCATCTACCATGTTGTAGAAGGAGACTACGAAAGCGTCCTAACTCTATGGGGCGCTTTTTGCTTTTCGTTTTTCTTTAATTAGACCTTTTAAATAATAATCTTTTTCTATGTAAAATGCAGTAACTAACAAGTAATAATCCTGTCTATCTTCTAATATAATTATATACCTATCTAGTTCGTTCAATAATTTTACTCTTTTATTTCTTCTTGTATTATCTTCAAACTCTTCAAAACATGTGTTGTTGCATAAATCGATATGATTTGTCATGATAGCGGGTTTGATCCAATGAAGTCTTTCACATCTCCGAAAGTCTGGTTCTCTGTCGGAAAGTGGAACTTGTTTCCCACTAGCCACTGTAGTCAAATGAAAAAAAGAATTTTCCCATCCACACTCTTCTGGGAATCTTTTTAGGCTTATCTTTTTCCCATTATAATAAAGTTTGTTATTATATAAGTCTTTTTTAAAAATTTCTGTATATAAGTAATTAATATACTCAATATAGTTATGACCAAATTGAGACATTTCAATTAACGAATTACAAACAAGACAATTACTCATTATAGATTCTCCTTTAATTGATCTAATACAAATAAGTTGAATTTTTCATTACTAAATGGTGATGTTGTACACAATGTTGTTTTGAATTTTTGTTTTATATACTCTGCTAGTTCTAACTTAGCCGGACTAGACATTAAACCTCTATTTGTGTAGCCTATTGCACCAATTAAAAGGTCTGTGAGTTGTAAAATAACGTTCTCATGTGATCTAATATGTTGGATTTTTTCGATTTTTTTCACATTGTTTTTCAGAGCATATTTATTTAAAATATCTCTTAATTTATTTACCTTTTCGATACTTCTTGTATCTTTAATATCAATATATACACTTAAATTCTCTTCAGTGTTCACATATTTTCTTACTAAGTAGTAATACATAATATAATAAAAATCATCATGGGTTCTGCCATAGTAACCATGATTTAATATTTCTTTGTCAGGTAAAAGCACACCTCTGAATTTTAAAGACTCATTATCATAAATTAAATCCACTAATTTTTTGTAATATGGTAATTTAGCACTTGAGACTTTAGTCCATTTTATTTCTCTGTGTGATGATATACCCATATTTTTCCGAATTTTTTTAACCTCTTCAAAAACTGTAGTTTTTGCAAATTCTGGTACTGCTAAAGCACCTAATACCATAATATTTATCTTGTCATTTTCTAAATGACAAGATTCGTCACAGTATAAATTTATCATTATTATTGCTCATCCTCTCTAATTTATTCATCATATCTTTGGCCATCTGATCAGTAACATGTGTGTATATCTCTAGAGTGGTTTTATAGTCTGAGTGTCCTACACGCTCTTGTATAGCTTTTAGGTTAATCCCTAATTGAGCAAGTGTCGATATATGCGTGTGACGTAATGTGTGAGTTGTAACACGTTTCTTTATTGAACTAATCTCAGTAGCCTCTTTAATAATGCTATTCACTTTGTTTAAGTCTATAGGACTACCAGCTGTATTAGTGAATACATATCCTCTATCAATAAAATCTTCATTCCACTGGTTTTCTTTCTTATTATCCAAAATAAGTGTTTTAAGTAGGTTGATACTTTGGGTAGTTAGTCCTATTGTTCTATAACTTTTACTTGTTTTAGTAGTTTCTTTTACTCCGAATGCTCCCGTTTCTTTATCAGTTACCCAATTAATTGTACCGTCGATATCTAGAGTTTTATCTTCATAGTTTATATTATCTGATTTAATAGCAAGTAGCTCGCCGATACGCATGCCATTGGCGATTTGAAATTGTACTATAGCTTTAACCATATTGTAGTTACGTTTGCGAGATGAATGATTTTTATGCTTAATTAAGTAATCAAAGCACTCAAGTAGTTCTTTAACATCACTATCTTCTAAATAATTGTTTCGTTTAGCTTGTAGTTCGTCTCTAGTTTTAGCTTTTTTAGGGATATCAATTTTATCTAGTACACTTATATCTTGTAGATCATAGTATTTAAACGCATATTTGAACACAGAACGAATAATGATAACTAGTGATTGAACATGACCTTTACTATGTAATTTAGCCCACTCGTTAATAATATCTTGTAGGTATGTATGTGTGATATTGTTTATCAGCACTTCTTTATCAATAGCATTTTTAACTGTGTTAGTATTACTTACCTTTTCTTTGATTGTTGTAGCCTTTGAACCAGAATGATTTTTATAGTACTCTAACCACTCATCACATGCAGCATGGAAAGTTAGTGACTTAAGTGTAGTAGGTGTCTTATCGTTCAACTTCGCCTCTATACGCTCATTTAAGCGCTTTTGAGCCTCTTTTTGTGACTGCTTACCATTCTTATTAAGTACCACGCTAACACGTCGCCATTTGTTTGTGAGAGGGTCTTTATACTTCTCATAATAACGATATTTAGTTTCATCATGTTTATTAGTAAATTTCTCATGCCACATGTTATCCCTCCTTGTCGTTGATTAGATAAATAGATAATCATTCTAACTTTGATTCTTAACTTCTTCTGTGCTTGCAGTCTCTTCAGTGTTTTGTTGTTCTTGCGTATTTGGTTCTTCGATAGATTCTTGAGTTTTTACGTTTTGTTGTTGTTGATTACTTTCTTCTTTAACTGATGGTTCGTTATTAGAGCTTTCATTATTATTTTCTTTGTTATCTGAATCATCTTGTTGTTTTTCATTATTACTGTTTTCTTGCTCTTTAGGTTTGTTCATATTTGGATTGTATATTGGGCTATTCTTCTTCAACTCTTCAAGATTTTTCTGTTCTTCTTCGCTCATATCATTAAATTTATCAATGATTTCTCCTGTACTTCTATTAACTATTGCACACAAAGAAATAGGTGTACCTGCTGCATCTCTCACAAAATATTCAACATAGAATTCATTTGCATTACTTCGTTGAATATTAGTTTTAAAATCGCCTACTTGTGCTTCAGTAGCTGATAAATCATTTATGTAATGGTCATGAACGATTTGTTCTGCATCTCTAGCAGTGATTTGATTTTGTTGCTGGCTATTTCTGTTGTTTTGATTCTGATCACTTCTGTTTTTATTGTTGCTATTTTCCTTATTCTCACTTTTCTCTGAATCATTATTTTTCAATTCGCCATTATCATGTTGACCACATGCTGTTAGTAATAATGTTGTAGATAATAATGATACAGTTAATAGTTTGAATCTCATTCAATAGTTCTCCTTTGTTTAATTATTCATCATCTTCTAGTAAGTTTGTTACATTAACTGTGATTTCTTTTGTTATAGGGTTGATACATACATCCTCTCCATAGCCTAATGATTTCACTTGAATAGTATCGTTTACTAATTTTAATGCTATTTCAACATGTTGATAATCTTGCAAAATTAACAAAGTATCTTCATTTGTCACAACATCATGTGATCCTTTTCCGTTAATAGTAACTTTCCAATCATTGAAGTACATTCTACATTTCTCCTTTATTAGCTATTTGTTTAAGTAAACTGATGATTTCATTATTTTGTTCTATTATCTTTTTGTTTTGTTTCAGTTGTTCATCTAATATTTTTATAACAACAAAGTTTTGATTGATTAACTCATATGTGAAAACAGTTGTTCCATCTTTTGTTGTTGAAAAACTACTCAATCTCGTCATAAAACTGTCGATATGTTTGCCTGGTTCGTTTTTTAAAACAGCATTTTCTGTAATAGAAGTCACTTCGTCTAAACCATGTTTTAACATAGTGCGTTTCATATAATCGAACAAGCTAACTTTGTCGTCCTTTTTCGGTGTAGAAGCGTTGAAATCATTTAATGCTTTTCTTTTTTCATCAATAGATAGTTTTTTATAATAAAATTTTTCTTCTTTTGTTAAGGTAGATAAATATCGGCCTTCAGTCATACTTTCTTTGAAAGTAAGTCTGTTTCTGGGTATTTCTTTCATTCTATATTTCCCCTTTGTTTATTTTATTTTTTCTTTTTAAGTGATTGGATATTGTTTTGGATGGCAAACATTTTTAATTGCTTTTTATTTAACATAGATTCTTTTCTAAAATCATTAAAGTCTTTTTGTAGTTGTTCAATATCTTCACTTATGTCAACTTGTTCTTGGGATAATTTAGTGACTAAAAATGAGTTGATAATTTCATTTATCATATTTTTATCATAATCATTTAATATTACACCGTTATAAAATTTTTGATTTTCACTGTCTTTTAGGTGAAATGCTATATCATTTATAGGTTTTTCTAAATTAACAAAGTGTTTCTCTTTTTCGTCATCCTCATATGCAAATATATTCTTGTTTTTATTTCTTTCATCTTTATTTCCAACTTTATTGTGCAAATCTTCATAAAAGGTATTGAAATCGTTATACAAATTTTCTAGTTCTTCATTATCAATATCGCTATCTTCAGCAGTTATAAAATTATTTAAAATATCTTTAATTTCACTGTCTATATCTTGTTTTGATTTAGATTGGTCGTTTATTTTTGAGTTTTTAAATCCTACTAATAACAAGAATAATGTCCTAGTGGTGGGGAATTTTCTTTTATTGTTCTCAAGTTTACTAATATAAGCATTTGATACTCCAGATAGTTTTGAGAGATTATTTACGGAAATATTTTCTTGCAATCTAATATCTTTTAATAACTTTGAAAATTTCATTCTATCACCTCTAATCTATAATAAAACATATTGTACTTCGATACAAATAAAAATCAGTGATAACAATTCAATAAAAATTGTTGACAACAATACTTGAGAAGTGTTAACTTAATATTGTACTTTTAACTGTACAAAGTTAATAATAACAAAAGAGGTGATAATATGGATAACAACTTAAGTATGCTAATGGGAAGAGATAGAGTAAGTGCATTGAAGTTAAGTGAAGAAACTGGAATTTCAAGAACAACAATTTATGGCTTATATCATGAAAAAACTAAAAATCCAGATACAAAAACAGTTATGAAGTTATGTGAATACTTTAATGTAACGCCAAATGAATTTTTTGGAATCAATGAAAAAGAGGGGGTTAAATAAATGCCTAGAACAAAGTTACAAGATTTGCCAACTAAAGAAAATACAGCATTAGATGAAAAACAAATCGTATTTCCAGTGAAATATGCAAAACCTAAATTGTTGGGTGAGTTATTCAATTGTAGCTACTCTACTATTCGCAGATTACTCATTTCTTATGATGAAGATAATTTAGGTATCGAAAATTTGTACATGGATGTTAGTAGCACTTTAACACTAGTGAATGTAGAAAAATTTGAACAATTTTTACAGAGAAAGCACAAAAAATATTTATAAGGAGTGGAACAAATGAGATTGTATATTTTGATTTCTATACTAGCTATAACAATTGGTTGCTTATATGCATACTCTATTGATTTTATTCATGGAATTGCAATAACTGCACTAATACAAACTTTAACATTACCAATTGTTGATAAGTACGAGTACAAAGGAGATGAATAAGATGGAACAAGATCAACTTGAAGTGATAGAACATATAAACTATCAACTTAAAACAAGTATCTTTAATCAATTTGAGAGTTATGAGCATACGGAGTATATAAACGGTCAAGAAGTAGTTTCACAAATTAATCGAGAAAAACATCTTGAATTAATAATGAAATGGGCAGTACAAGAGTTAGAGAAAAATTTTAATATTGATGAGGAGAATATAAATGAGTTGGGAAATTAAAAATTTAATGTGTGATATAGAGGTAGTAAAAGAAAATTTGGAAGATGTAGCGACTACACATACATGGTTTGTAGATGAACGATTTACGAAGAGAACTTTAAAAACTAAAGAAGAAATGGTTAATTATGGTCTAGCGTATAACGAACATAGAATTCATAACGAACAAGTTACAGAATTAATGCTTTCTTATTTGGAAGAGTTAGAGGGTTTAATGAATAAGTATAAAGAAATAGAAAAAGCGTCATCTGATGTAAGTTTGGCGACAGAATCAGATAACGCATAATGTATAAATTTTATTAAATACAAGAGCAATAAGAAAATACTCCATTTGTATTATAACATCTTTGCTCTTGTTTTAATACATGGAGGTATAAAATTGAGCGTAATTCAATTAGAAAATGATACTCAAGTAAGTGTGATTTGGTATGAAAGTTTGGATTCAAGATCTTTTAAACAGTTTTCGCAGCCTAAATGGAGTGAGTTAGTTAATAGATTATCTATACCACAAAACAATACTAATAAATATGCTCGTGGTGTTGCTGTTTATGGTGATATTAAAGATGATACTGATGAAAATGGTAATGAGTATAAGAAATATCGTAAAGACGAAAATGTTATTTATCGTGATGTCCTAGTGCTGGACTACGATGATATACCTAAGTTGAGATTATTACATGACGCAATAACAGACACTTTAAAAGGTGCTTCATGGATGTATCACACAACTTTTAACCATCGGACAGAAAGCCCTAGATTACGTTTGTATATCGCTTTGAATGAGCGAATAAGTGCAGATGAGTATCGTAAATATACAAAAGTATTAGCGAATAAGATAGGTCATCCAGTAGATGAGGGGAGTTTTCAACCTAGTAGGGCAATGGCGTTACCAGTTTATATAAAAGGTAAATATCCGTTCTTACATCAATATAATGATGCTCCTATTTTGAATGTTGAAGTGCTTGAAAAATGGTCAAAAGAAACGAATATACAAACAGACCAACCAAGTAAAACTAACTTTAATAAGCGTGATGATACTTATTGGCGTGATATTAGTTTTTCAGTTGCAAAGGGCAATCGTAATAATTCTTTAGCAAGTCTAATAGGACATTTGTTCAGCCGACATGTTAATGAATATATTGTATATTCGTATGCTTTGCTATGGGGACAAAATGCGTGTAATCCACCATTAAAAGAACGGGAAATAAACGCTACATTTCAATCCATTTTAAAGAAGCATCTTAATAAGTAGAAAGGGGGAAGTATATGGAATTAACTAAAGATGATATTCTTCACGAAATTGAGAAAACTAAGCAAGAAAAAGATGCTATTCAAGAAGTTATTCCCAAAGGTTATGAAATTGAGCAACATCAAAATGGTGTGGCACTCTATCAAATTATTCCTAGTAAAAAAGATGGAGAACCAGATAAAAAGATATTTATTACTAATACGATTCCCCAAATTACTGAACGTTTTGAAGATATTGAGAGTAATGAAGTAAGTTACAATATGCTTTTTTATGATAATCAAATACCGGTGAATCTAGGAGTAAGCGCTGAAGAGATAGCTGATAGTCGTCAATTACTGAAGTTGGTTAATAGAAAGTTTGATGTAACTTCTACCACTTCAACTAGGTTGGTTGATTATATAAATAAGTCTAAACGATATAATCCACCAGTAAATGTTAATGTAGCCACTCGTTTGGGTCATGTGAAAGGATATTTTATTTATCCCTATCAAGAAGAAATGAAAAACAGCAATATTAAGCTATTCAATAATGATAGGGGCTTTCAAAAGTTAATAGATTCGTTCCAAAGTAAAGGAACGCTTGAAAGTTATTCAAAACAAGTATTTAACCAAATTAAAGAGTTACCAATGGTTATGGTAATGCTATATGCCTCGCTAGGTTCAGTATTGTTGCGTGAATTTGGATTACAGCCTTTTATTGTAGAAATCTCGGGCAGTACCTCAACAGGTAAGACGTTCACGCTTAACTTGGTTTCTAGTGTATGGGGTACAAGTGACCTTATTACTACATGGGGTTCTACGAAGAACAGTATTGAAGCAATGGCGTCATTCTTAAATTCATTTCCAATGTTTAAAGATGATACACGTAATACAAATCCTAAGTTTGTTGCTAATGCAACTTACAATTTCTCCAGTGGTGAAAGTAAATCAAGAAGTAATATCAATTTAACACTGAATGCTAAAAAAGAATGGAGAAATATACTACTTTCTACAGGCGAGGCATCTATTTCTAATATGGCAGATGAAAAAGCTGGTGTTTCTGCCCGTGTCGTAACGTTACAGGATCAACCATACCCTGATAATTTTGACTTCACTACATTAGATAAGGCATTTCGAGATAATTATGGAACGCTAGGAATAGCATTCATCAAACAATATCAATTTAAACAAAAATCATATAAAAGTGCATTTGAAAGTTATCAACGTTACTTTAATCAAAAAGGTAGTAATGAAATCATGCAAAGACTAGGACGTGCATTCGCGTTGTTACAGGTTAGTGGGGAAATACTAAATGATATTGAGGGATTTGAACACGATTATTTTAAAATCATTGAACAAGCTTATAATAGCATGGTTAGAAATAATAAAACGATTGATAAACCTAAACAACTGTTAGAGGAATTACTTCAGTATTTAGATGCGAATAGAAATAATATTGTGGGTGACGGTTATAGTTCAGTCAAAAATGGTGATATCAAAGCAATATATAAGCGTGATTATTTATGTATATTGGGTGAAACAGTCAAAGAGAAGTTGAGCTATGAAATGCAGACTATTACAGGACAGTGGAATAAAAAAGGTTATTTAATAAAAGGTGAAAAAGATAGATTACAAAAGCAGGTTAAACATGAAACAGTGAAATATAGGGGCTTTGCTATTAGACAAGAAGTGCTAGAAGAATTGGGCTTTGATTTTTCTAATTCATATAATCCTAATTCTGATTATTGATAAGTACCCATCAGTACCCGTTGAGTACCCACTAATAAAATTAAAACGGGTACTCAATAAATATAGTAATATCAAGTGTTTGTAGTCGATAGTACCCGAAGTACCCATTGTTAATTAATGATATTTAATTAAATTAAGTTGTTTGTAAGAGTATTCATATAATACAGGTTTCCTATTATAAAAAATACGGGTACAACGGGTACTAAATTCATTAAGTCCAGTAGTGACAAGATTTTGAGAGTACCCAGAGTTAAAAATTAAGTGGGTACACACTGGGTACTAGTACCCACTTTAAATAAAAATTATTAAAAATGTTGGAGGTTACACATGGATAAAGAGCAACTTAAACAGTATATGTACGATTATGTAAAAGAAAATAAAGAAATTCCTATTTATCAGTTAGAAGATTTATTTAAAGAGTTAGATCATGACTATAAAGGTAAAACGAGTGTTACACATGATCAGGATAAAAATATCGTATTTTGGAGTGGTTGGAATAAGCTCACAATGTATGCATTGATTGAGTTAGTTAAAGGTGAACAATTAGATCTTGTATATAGAGGAAGCTATGTCATGCGCTATTTGTTAGATGGACGAGTGCCAAGTTTACCATTATCCATTACTTACCCAGAATATGGGCAACAAACTGAAGTACCTTCATGGGTACCGATGTTACTGAGAGTGACTAAATAAGGAGTGAATTAATATGAATATAGAGATTATCGCAAATCAATTTGAAACAAGAGCAGCTACATTATTAAGGTACTACACAGGATTATTAGAGAGCAGTAGAGATAACCACTTCGCTTTTAAAATATATAATGATCCATTTGATATGGTTTATGTGATGATGAACGGGAAGTTATTTGGTCATGTATATATTAAAGAATGCAAAGTAAGAAAGTCATTCGAATTAGCGTCTCCTAAGCACACAGAGGGGCTAATAAGAAGTGTTGAGGGATATTATGCTGGTTATGATATAGAAGATGATAAACACATCTCCATTAGAGATATGATGGCTAGTTTCATGTTCGATAACGATTATTTTATGTACGGACTGGAGACATTCGCAGAAAGTAATAATACGGATATATTCAAGTATATGGAAAAAGATTTTGGTGTTGATGAGCTTGAGGGTGTTCAATCTAGTAATGCTGATGTGATAGGTAATGTCGAAATATTATATCAGTTAGCTACTGGAATTAATGAACCTGCAACAGAATTAGTTGAGGGATTGAAATTAGTTACTGCATTTGTACAAGATGAGAAAGCTACACAAGACGATTACAAAGCGTTAAAGCGTAAGTTAAGTAAGTTGAAAGAATCGTACTATAGTGTGAGTAAGTAGGTTAATAAGGAGTCACATGTAGTGTGTGGCTCCTATATATAGCTAATAAATGTTAATTGTTGTAGAAATACACTAGGGTGTGCGAGTTTGTGAAAGCGAACATTAGTTCTTTTTGTGGCATTTCTATATATAACTAAAAAAGTGTTTTTTAAGGCTTTTATTACAATGTTTTGACGTATGTTAATAGTAAGTTAAATAAATTCAAATAACGAACATTAGTTTGCTATTTCATGTAAATTTAGTATAATTAAGGTATAAAGTAATTGAATAAGTGAGGTGAAACAGATGCAAAAAATGATAGAAAAAGAAAAGACGTACAACTTACCCGATGAACACCGCCAAGTACTCAATGTGATAAGAAATACGTCTAAGAAATATATTACTAAAACAAATATTTTAAATCAATTAGGTATGACAGTTAATCGTACAAACGAAAGATGGTTGCGTTTAACTATCAATAGTTTAATACTGAACCATCATTACCCAATCGGATATAACTACAGTAAGACACACAGAGGCTATTACATGATTGAGAATGAGCTTGATAGACGTAATGCTATCAATAGTATTCAACGTCAAATAGAGGGTAGCCAAGCACGTATTGATGCTATTGAAGAAATGGAAATCTAGGGGATTGAAATATGACTATAGATACTGATTATAAAGGCGATATGGTATGTGATTATGAGTTATTAACTAGGTTTAACCCCGAATATATAAATTCAAAAATTGCAATTATCGAGCAAGATATTGAATCAATGTATGATCGTACATATCCTCATTTGGTTGGTGATAATGTAGTGGGTAGTATCTATTATGAATCTTTTTCTTTAGAGCATTTAGCTATAGATATTATGGAACAAAAAGATAGATTAGCTAAATATAAACGTAAGAGTAAACAATATTTAAAATACTTTTATACCGTCTTAGATGAATACACTTCTAAAGAAAAGCGTATTATCAAATCTAGTATTAATAATCATCGCATACCAGACACACCACTATTAGAACGTTTTAAGTGTGATTTATATGATTATATTGCACGCGTTAGAGAGCAACGAAGTAAACAAATTGAGAAGTCGTTTGACTACATACCGTTAAACAAACAGCGTCAATCATCATATATTCATCAATACACTTTGAATGAAGAAAAAGAATTAGCTATTAAAGAAGAAAATAAACGTCAAAAGTATATGGATATTAATGATTATCAAATGCTAGTTGATGATTATAGAGACCATAAGTTAATTGATTTTATTGATACACTTACACATCACAATACGAACATGGAACAAGCTGAATGGCTTGAAACGATTGTGAGTAATCGTGTTGATGAATTAGAATTAAGAGAAATATATTACAAGTTATATAAACTAAAAATAGATATCTATTATCGATTATAAAAGGAGCATATAAATGAAAACAGAAGCATATTTTGAAGAATACAACCAGTTTATTACTAATCAACGTAAAGCAATTAGTGAATTAGAACAACAACGTAATGACTTACAAGCTAAAATCAAAGCAGATAAAGAGGAATATAAGCAGTTGGTAGCGAATGGTGAAGATGATAAGGCAGATGAACTATATCAAACAACTGATACAGAGGAAAAGCAATTAAAGGCTATTAACAAACGTCTTACTACTAAACAAGAAGTATTTGATGAAACTAGAAAAGAAAAAGCTATTGAATTGATTAAACATCAATCTGAATTGCCGAAGTTATATAATGATGAGAAACAAGAACTAATAGCTAAATTCGAACCAATCATTGAGCAATACAATGATATTATCGATGAAATTAATGATTTAAACGAACGATACATAGAGGAGTTCGAACGTTATGCGATTCCTTATAGACGTGAGAATTTCGACGAAGATGCTCAAATAAGAAGTGACCTAAGACCTCATTTTAGAGAATATGCACCACAGTATTATGTCTCTAAGAGTGAATTGCCAATTATAGGTATAAATGAAAAAATGAAGTTTATAAAGGAGCGTCAACATGGATAGAAAAGATGAATTATATAAAAAAGTGATAGTTGATTTAATAGCTGGTACCGATGAAGATGGTAATGTAATTATAACTGATGAAGATTGGGAAAACGTTGACCGTATTGGAGAAGAAATTAACGCTCAAGTTGAAAAAGAGAGTAGAAAAGAGAAGTTGAGAGACACTCAATCTATTCAAGAATATGCACGCTTGAATCGTGTAACTAATTCTGCAAGAGCTAAGAATATTCATCAGCAATATACTGATGGTATGAGCTTACGGGAAATAGCTCGAAAGAATAGAGTTGTTAACTGAACTAAAAGCCTATCCTCACGGGTAGGCACTATTTATATTAAGGAGTGAGTATATGAATGATTTAACGCCTAAACAAGAGCGTTTTGTGAATGAATATATAAGAACATTAAATGTTACTCAAAGCGCTATAACAGCTGGCTATTCACCTAAAACAGCACACGTTACAGGGTGTCGCTTGTTAAAGAAGAAACATATCAATGATTATATACAAGAGCAAAAGAAAAAAGTTATAGATGAAAGTGTATTAAGTGCTAACGAGTTATTGCATCTATTAACTAATTCAGCAGTGGGTGATGAGACTGAAACAAAGGAAGTGGTAGTAAAACGTGGTGAATATAAGGAGAATCCACAGAATGGTAAGATTCAGTTAGTTTATAATGAATATGTTGAATTGATAGAAGTACCTATTAAGCCTAGTGATCGCTTACGTGCTCGTGATATGCTTGGGAAATACCATAAATTATTTACAGATAAACAAGAAATTACAAATCGTAATTTTGAAATTAACATAGGTGAGTGGGATGAAGAAGTGGAATAAATACCGAATATATATAGATATAGTAGATATGAATGTGGCAACACCAATATTTATTGATAGTATTAGGGGAATTAATGAGGAAAAAAAGAGATAAAGGACAAATACAATATAGATATTTAGTTTCTAAAAAAGATAAATAGTCATTCCGGTTAGGACATGACTATTCTTAACTCTAAAAGTATATATAGTAATTTTACTAAGGACTATGGTTTTTGAATTATTATACTTTAACATATATCAGTTCTTCTTAATTTTACCATTTATTCTTATATTAAAATGAGATAACCAGAATGTGAAAACTAAGCAAAATATCATGATATTTATCAATAATAAATATTCATTTTTTATTGATGAATTTATAAAATTTTTACTATAAAGAAAGGTGTATAATACTAATAAAGGTGAAGAAATCCTTAACATAGAATCATAAAGATTTTCAACAATTTCATAATTAAATCTTGACTTTCGTAAGGCATAATTTTCGAATTTATAAGATAACAAGGGAGTTAAGCTTATTGTTAGAGAAATGCAAATTAATATTGGAAACATATCATTGTTTGAATTAATAATTACAACGAAAATAAATTTAATAATAATAAAAAACAAACTTGATATGATACTTACTAGTACTATATTACCAGCTGATATAGTTAATAATATATCTATACTGGCCATTTTGTTAATTTGATTGCTAATAGGTTTATTTATATATTCTAATTTTTTGTCAAATTCATTTTTGCAATTATTACAATAATAGTAACGAGAAGTTTTAAGTACAATGACAATTGTAGATATAATTAAAATTAAACATATTATAAACATAAAAATATTTGGAGAAATCAATATAGAAAAGATAGACAATATGATACTTAGAATTATTAGAGTTTTTGGAGAATTATCTGATACTTTTTCTAATTTATTATTCTTGCAAATAGGACAATTTGTATTATTATTTTCATTCACACTATCAATCCTTTATATAAATTATTAATTGCTCAATGATACTATAATTATACTTTATTTGTATATATTTTTTTACTCTGAATAACGCTCTGTGATGCATCGAAACATTAATTTGTTTAACTACGGTTTGAAGATATCTATAAACGCTCTGTAAAATTCCTAAAAAACATCAATTTATGCAACATTTTAGGAGTTTTAAAAAGTGTATGAAGTAAGGTGTATCAAGTGTTTGAAGTGGATTGATGTAATAATTTGTGACGGTAGCTGCATGAACAATTCGTTCAGTCATGTATAAAAGGGAGTAGGGAAGCACGACGCCCTTTGTTGTTTTATCTAATTAAGGAACGAAACGTTCCCCCATTATTCATGAGGTCGTGAAACGCTACCCCATATGTCGCAACTTGTGACGTTAGGTAAGTGAATGTAGCTACACTTGTATTTATCGGTCAAGACGACGAAAAGAATGAGAGAGATTTAGAAAAGTTAAGTAAACAATATCCTAATTCATAGTTTCATATTGATGATGTGGGAGGATTTGAGGAATAAATAATTGTAGGGTAGTCTAACGACTATCCTGCATTTTTTTGTTCGTACTTGATATCCCGTAGCAAATTTTAGTTGCAAATTGTATAATGAAAACGAAAAAGAAAAAACATTGATTTAAAATAAAATAAGTATAGGAGTTGTAATGATGAGTGACATTATAACAAAAAGTACAATTACAAGTTTAAGTGGAGCAGTCAATTTTTTAGGTAAATCTATAAGCGATTTGAATTTAAAAGATTATATAGCTGCTCAACATCTTTTAGAAATAATAAATAAATTAGAAAAGTATCTTATGAGATTATCCATGAAAGCAGATAAAAATTGTGAGATTATTAGTCATAATGACAAATGCAAAAAAGAAAGAGAAAAATTAGAACTTTTAAATCTAGATGAGGAACTTTATTTGTTCAAAATGTATAAAGAAGCTCTTAAAAGTGATGCTTATCGGAATTTATTGTCATCAGATGTAATTGACGATAAAATCGAAAATGAGTTGAGTTTAGGAATACTAATTGAAAGAGATAGTAATATCACTAGAAAACTATATGAAATGAAAACAAAAGAACAAAAGATTTCATATGAATCAAACTTGTCACAATTAGCTAATTTTTATAAAAATGAAAATAATTCAAGAAGAGTAACATTAGATGATATTAAAACTTCTGTTTCTATAATTGCTAGTACAGGTTATGTAGAAAGAATAATGTTGAAATATTTTCCTTTAAAGAAAGTATTTTTAAGACATAAAAAATAATAAATTAACAAAAATATTATTGAGAGGTGTTTTTTACGCTGAGAAACGTTCTGTGTTGCAGTGAGAAATGAGTTTATGTAAAGTGGTGAATATAGGATTTTGAATAGTTACATTTTTACTTAAGAGGGGGAACAAATCGTTCCCTCATTAATGTAAAGTATTGAAATATTAAAAAAAGATAGTTAGTAATACTCCCATCAGCAGAAGTGTTGGTGGGTTTTGATTTGAAGATGACAAATTTTATAAAGAGTATACCGATTATTTGTATTGAAATGCGTCAAAAGTGTTAAAAAAGTTTACTTAATGTATAATAAAGTTACAAAAAGTATTGACATTGTTACACCAATAAGAAGATAATGTAGTTGTTTATATTTAATAATAAATAGGTGAATTTATGGGTAGTTATCAGGAGGTAGCAAAAGCTTATCATAGTAATATGTCAGAAAATATTGATGAATTTTTAGATGGTTCTGTACCCCTTTTAGAAAGTAAAGAAGATGGTTATTGGCTTGGGAAGGGTATGTATTTTTGGGATAATTATGGTAATGCGCAATATTGGCAAAATAAAGTTGCAGGTCGAGAAATAGTGACAGTATTATTATTATTAGAAAAATTGTTGGATTTAACTGACAAAAATCATCTAAATTATTTAAATAAAGTTTTTAGTACGTTAAAGAAACAAGGATCAAGAGCAATTGATTTCGCCAATTTAGAAGATGAATATGAGTTAGGGTTAGTAATTAACACAATTTATAAAGAAGTAGAGAAATTTAGTGACTTCTTCGATGTAATTAAATGTCATGGATTATACAGAGATTGGAATGAACAAAAAATAATAGCAGGAAAAAGGGTTAAAATTCACGAAATAAATAGAAGTAATTTTGTGACTTCAGTAGTAAAAACTATCTATTGTGTTAAAGATGAAAAAGCAATATACAAAATATGTTATGAGGGTGAGTAATATGAATATCAGAGATTTAGATAAAGCATTTAGCGAAATATTTAACGAAATTGAACTAATGAACGAAGAACAAATAAAAAAAATAGACTTTGAAATTGAAAAGAATATTAATAAATATAGAAAGAATTTGTTAAATTATAATAGTGAACGTAAAAGTATAAGTATTGATACAACTCATGAAAATAATAAGTATACTGATGAATTAAAAAATAATATTCAACATAATAGAAACGATTTCCAAACCCAAAATTATGGTAGAATGAAAATTGAGGGTATGTCAACAAGTGCAGCATAAGAGAGGTGTAAATAGTGGGAGAAGTAAGAAAAGATATTCGCTTTAATGAACCATATTTGAAAAACTTACAATTTGATGTTAATGACAACTTCAATGTAGAAAAGTTTGAAGGTATAAGTGAAGTTAAATTAGAAATTAGTAAAGGGTTTCAAAAAGACTATGACAAAGAAAATGATTTAAAAGGGTCTTCTTTGGTATCCATAGAAATAGAAATAGGTGGTAAGGAAGATGCAAACCCATTTCATATAATTACTAAAGTAGAAGCTATTTTTGAGTGGGATAATTTTAAACCTGATGAAGTAGATAACTATTTAAATATTAATGCAGCAGCTATATTGTATTCTTATTGCAGACCACACATAAGTTACATTACCAGTGCAAGTGGTTTACCAACATATACATTACCATTTTATAATTTTACTAATAACAAGATAGATAGTTAAAAGAAACATTACTTTTGTTGTAATGTTTCTTTTTTGTATTAACATTTGAAAATAATGATTTTCGTTTAAATGTTATTTTCAAGGGCAGAAAAAGGGCATCATTTTGAAACAAAGGGCAAGTGTATGAACATAGTTTTGATGATTGTATAGCTATAAACGTTGATATATAGGCGTTTTTATAGTGAATGAAATGATATAAAATATGTATATATCAAAGAAGAACAATAATACTTTATTTATTGTAAAACCCCGTAAGTATAGGCTTACGGGGTTGTTTTTATGTTTTTGAATATTTAAAAAGGGCAGAAAAAGCAGTGCATTTGAAAGCTAGATTTTTAGATACATATCCTTCGACGATAT
>ERZ1023420.248-NODE-248-length-17815-cov-8.008784_pt1 | contig 17815 bp, 26 predicted proteins | sample MGYA00380512_ERZ1023420 | MGnify/ENA primary metagenome ERZ1023420 (study PRJEB33173, sample SAMEA4830390) | metagenome | study: EMG produced TPA metagenomics assembly of the PRJEB25223 data set... | reverse complement strand
ATCAACGTTCTTGAGCATAGATGAGGTGTAAATATTACTGTAAGGTTTCGGGGTAGGGGAGGGGAGTTAACATTTACTTTATTATCAAAACAAAGTAAAATTTACAGTAAGGATTACAATAAACAAAAAAAATCTTACACTTAGGTGTAAGGTAAAAAAACTTACTGTAAGTTTTACATGTAACTAATAAATAAAAAGGAGAAGAAAATAATGAGTGAAAATATGCTAACTATTAATAAGCTCGCTGAAAAACTAGGTGTAAGTCGTCCAACTATTTATAACAACGTTCCTGAAAATATGTCTTTTACTAAAGTTGATGGCGTGAATTATATCGATGAAGATTTAGAAAAAGTAATTACAGACAAGATTAACGAACGTCGAAAAAGTTCAAAATCTATCGACAAACAATCATCAAACAATAATTCTGAATTAATCGAATCTCTAAACAATGAACTTATATATTTAAAAAAACAATTAGAAACAAAAGACCAACAATTAAATAATAAAGATGAGCAAATTAAACAATATTCTAAGCTATTAGAAAATCAACAATTGTTAGCATTACAAAGCAATCAAAAAGTTGAACAACTAGAAAATGAAATTAAACAAATTGAATTAAAAGAAACTGAAGAGGATAATCGCAATAACGATTTAGAGAGCGAATCTGAGCAACAATCACAAAATGATACAAGTAATACTAAAAAAGAAAAAGGCTTCTTCAGTAAGCTGTTTGGTAGCAAATAATGGATATATTAAATTTTATATTATTAGCTAAAGAACATGTTCCCGAACCTCCAATTAATAGTATCGACTGGTGGAGAAAAAATCTCGTACCAGCTATTTCAGCGTTAGTTACTTTTTTGGCTTTATTAGTCACTATGCGTACAGCATTTCTTAAACCAATATCTGACAGTAAAAAACTGAACGATAAAACATTATTAATGATTCATTTATCTTCAACTCAAGAATTGGAAATTCTACGGTATTTTTATAATACTTTAAAAATTGCTAACAAATTTAATGGAAACCCAAGCCATCCAACTGAATATTTAAATCAATTAAGGCATCTATATCCTAATATATCTGATTACCAAATAACTAATACCGAAGATGCAGGGCTATCATATAAAAAAATAGGTCAAAAAATTAAAAAAATTTACATAGTCGGAGATATGATTCACAGAGGATTCAAAATTGAAAAAAACCAAAATTCATCACTTTCTCTTAACCTAAATTGGTTTTCTGATTGCTTAGAATTATATGAAAGGAAATTAACAAATCTATTAGAAAACCATTATAATTCATTAAACAATGATGGTATTGAATTAATCAATAATAGAATATTACAAACACACAAAATGATAGAATATGTTAATGAGTTACCTAGTAATTTTTACAATTACCTAGATGATATATGTAACAAATATAATCCCAAACTAGCAGAAAACAAAATAGATGAATTTGATAAGAAAATCTACGAAATAAAAGATTACATTGATAAAATAAATACATTTTAACATCTATATTTTTAACATTTTCACTCCAAAAGGCGACCATGAGTAGCCACACCAAAAAATCCCCTCGCTACCGCTAATAGTGAGGGGATTGGTGTATACAATGTTTGATATCTCGTTACGTCTGTTATAACACTTTTTATCTATAGTTAAACATTTACAATGTAAATTAATAGTTGTCATTTTGATTTTTCTATATAAAAAGAGAAGCGATGAAAAATGGTTAGGTGGTTTCTTAATTTAATAATGATATTTACATGAAGCTATCTTTATATGATGTTCATCAACTGTATAAACTAATCTATGCTCATGATTGATACGTCGACTGTAATAACCGGTAAGATTAGACTTCAACTTTTCAGGTTTCCCGATTCCTTTTAGAGCGCCATCTCGACTGATACTTTTAAGCAAATCATTAATTCTCTTTAGTAATTTTCTATCGTTCTTTTGAAAATACTTATAATCCTCGAATGCTTGAGGGGAGAACGTAATATTCAACTTTGCCATTACACATCAATTTCTTTCGTCATTGTGTTGCCACGTTCTAAATCTGCAATTGATTGAGCCAGATGTTCAGCGTTATTGGGATTTTGTTGTAAATAAAGTGTTTCCATCATTGCGTTGTAATCAGATTCAGCCATCATCACTACATTTTTATTATCAGTCGACGTGACTGTGACTACATCACTATCATTATTTACCTGTTTCATCAACGCTTTTAAATTTTGGCGTGCGTTTGAGTAGTTTTTAACTAACATGTTTTTTCCTCCTTTACTTAAATCAAAGTTTCGACCTCTTCCAAAGCTTCAATGTCTGTATCGGTCTGACGCTGGTTATCGAAAAATGTCATCGTCCCGTCCTCCCAGCAACTGACCGAACCGACCACGTGTCCGTCGACCTCGACGCGATATGCACGCTCATGGTCATATAAATCCAAGCTTTCTGCCAATTCTTTGTCTAATGCGTATACTGCCTTTTTCATAGCAATTCCTCCTTTTTTGAACCTCTTTACTTTATTGTACAACTAATTGTACAATAAATCAATAGCTTTTTTTGGATAAATGTACGTACACGTAACAATAAAAATAAATCAGCAACTTTAATTAGACACGCCAAAAATCCCCTCACTATTAGCGGTAGCAAGGGGATTGACATCTTCATCACGATTATTATAATGTATCATTTCACATATTTCTCTTAACCTAAATTGGTTTTCTGATTACTTAGAATTATATGAATCGACGAAATAAAAGATTACATTGATAAAATAAATACATTTTAACATCTATATTTTTAACATTTTCACTCCAAAAGATAAAAGAATTAAATCACTTACGCATATAATTCGTACACCTAAGAATTAAAATAATTATTCTACTCATACTATGATAATTTTATAGTAAGAATAATTATTGGGGGTAATTTGTATGAATAGTAAAATTCTAAAAATCTCATCTAGTCTGATGGCAGTTGGAATTATGGCTCCAACCATTTTATTTACTACAAACGAAGCAAAGGCTTACGAACAAAATCAACAAGAGATTCAACAGGCTTCTGAACAGCTACAAAAAATGGGCGAAGGTGCGCTTGAAGGCTTACATCAGAACAAAGAAGCTTTCCAAAAAGCTGGCGTATATGACAAAATGGAACGTGACGCTCAACAACTTGCTAACGGTCAATCTGAAAGAGGTAAAGCTACATTAGGAGCTAAAGCAGGGGCTAAAGCAATTAAAGCAACTGCTAAAAAAGTCGGACAAAAAGCTTGGGATGGTTACATAAAACAAGTTGAAAAAAGAGCAGGAGTCAAAGTTGCTTTCTTACATTACCAATCAATCTTTAAATTCTGTGACTACATCACAGGTTTTGGTGGAACAGTTACAGACGCAATTTCCAAAGGATTACAAAATAAATTAGGCTTTAATAAAACATTAGCTTATTACATAGCTAAAGCCTTTGTATTGATTGTATTATAAGAGGTGATAATATCAGAAAGAAACAAATTTTTCTCATATTAATCATAATAGTAATGCTTATTTTATTCTTCATACCGTGGGACAACAGCCACGAAACATTAAGACGTTATTTAATGTTAGCACTCGCATTACTAACACCTTTATACTTTTTAGCAACAAGTAAGAAAGATGAAGATAAGTAATATTTATTGCAACGTTTCAAACGACTTATCGTCGAGAATGATATATCTAAAAAATATGAAGTGTCTTTCGAGTAGTAGCTTTCGAGTTACTACTCTTTTTAACATTTATAATGTATTTACATATGTAAGTACGTATTGATATAATGAATGTAAGGAGATGATAACTATGATTAAAACATCTGAACGCATTTTTAAAAGTGGAAACAGCAAAGCACTCAGTTTAAGCAAACAAACAATCCAATTAGCTGATTTTGAGGTGGGAGATAAAGTTGAAGTATCTGAAATCAATGGTGGTTTATTTATCAAAAAGAAAGAAGAATCGATTGAAGATGAAATCACAAATTTTTTCAAAAATGGCGGTAAATACACCGAGCCAGAATTTGATTTCGGAGAGAGTGTAGGTCGTGAAATATGAGCATCAAACAGTTTGATATATACTATATTGACCTAGACCCCACTCGAGGTCGTGAAAAACAAAAAATCAGACCATGCTTAATCGTGAATAACAATATGACCATTAAAGGAACAGATTTTGTTTGGGTATTACCAATTACAAATCGTGAAAAACGTTATCCATTAGATATCGAAGTGAAAACTAAAAAAGGATTAGTCACAGGTGTTATAGACACGCTTCAGATACGCGCATTAGACCTTAATGAACGTGAACATAACTATAAAGATGAATTACAAGACAACTTAAAAAACGTCGTCTTACAAGCAATACAAACGTATCTAAAACCATCATCATAAAAATAATCCCCTCACTACTACTAATAGTGAGGGGATTGGTGTATACAATGTTTGATATCTCGTTACGTCTATTATAACGCTTTTTATCTATAGTTAAACATTTACAATGTAAATTAATAGTTGTCATTTTGATTTTTCTATATAAAAAGAGAAGCGATGAATAGCGAGGTTAAGTAACTACACATAACTCATTCATCGACTTCTCTACACGATTTTATATAATTTAATACAGATAAGCAATATTATTTTGCCTAATTGTTAAATTTTTATGCTTAGTTGTTGCTTAGTGTTATTAAATCAATTCGTTGCGATGTATTAAAATAACTTATCACATCTAACAGTTTCACTTATCGTTATAGGTCAAATGAGTTAAAACGTTGGTATGATTGAAGAAAAGTAGGGTTAAGTTCTGTCAACATAACGACTTATTGTTAACCTCTTTTTAGACTTTTAAAATTGCTTATTTTTGTTTGGTGTGCTATTATATTATTAACAATAAAATCAGAAAGAAAGGTAGGTAAGAAGAAATGGATAAGAACAAACATTACAAACGTTTCATTTTGCAAAATCAAATTAACGATTGTAAAAATATCATCAATAACTCAACCAATAACAGAAAAACAATCGTATTAGATGATAATGAAAAAGATACTTTTTATCAGCTAGGTTCATTTTTTATTGCTTTTTTAACTAAAAACAATGATAGAACACAAGTAAGAGACTTAGCTAATATTTTATCTGCTACATATACATCAACAAGCAGATTATTTTTTAATAGAGAATATGATGGTTTCAAAAAAGAAACTATTGTAGAAATATTAAACAATGCAGAAAAAGTGGCAGACGATTATTTCGGCACACTAGAAGAAGCAAAAGAAAAAGAGGTCGTTTGCCAATGACTCAATTAAAATTTGGCAAAAAAATAAGACCTGCGGACACAGGTCATTAACTGAAACTCGACAAAGTCGAAAAACTATAATCACAATACACGATTTATTTGTTATCTGATATATATACATTATATCATGTTGTATAAACGATGCCAGTCGTTTAACAACTATTTATACATTTATTATATATGTTGGTTCAAAATGTGTCAACATAACCACATATGGTCAAATAATCGTTATTTGTTATTCGTTTCGATTTCGTTGAGTAAATAAAAAATATTTACGAAATGAGGTTTTCGAAATGGCTAAATTTAAACGTGTCAAAAAAGACAATGAACAACTTAATGAATCATCAAACAACAATAATCAAAAAGTCATACCAATAAAAGATGGTTCTTTAATCCCTATTTTAAGAGAAGTAAAAGGCGATACATTCAAATCTAAAAGAATTATCAATCAACTAAATTCTTTTTCACTAAAACACGACGAGCAAACTCGATTTGAATATGAAAAACTCGTTTATTTATTCAATAACTTTCAATCCCTTGAAAGTAAAACTGAAAATTTTCAATTCGAATTTGAAGGTCAAACACATAGTATCGACCCTTTATACATTCATGAAAAAATCACACCTGCTGAAGAAGAAATTATGGGTCGAGGTCAAGAGAGAGTAAAAAACAATTTTTCAAGAATTAGCGCATTAATTCTATACAATTATGAGATATCTAAAAATCATACAATTGACCAAACATTCATCAATTTCGAATTTAAAGATTTTAAAGAGGCTAAAATTGGTGGTAAGCCAACACCAATTTGGGAATATGAATTAGAAATTGACACTGCCGGTTTGGCTCGATATTTATATCAAAATATTTATAGAGAATATGCAATTTATTCATCTCAACAATCATCTTCTGATGAACCCTTTTATTTTTACGACGTGAACATAAAAAGATGGTCTATGATTTCAGAAAACTACTTAAGTAGATTAATTTCTGGTCATGTGCAAAATATCTTAACTGTACTTAACGCAGACAAAATTAGTAGCAAAACAAATGAAATAGTCAAAATCATTTTCAATTCATTTGAAAAAACATTAGACGGTGAGAATAACTTAATAAACGAATTTTCAACATCAGATGAATACGCACATTTAGTACAATTCAAAGACCAAGTTTACGACATGCTTAATGATGAAATATACGATATGAATCGAAAATACATGTTGCAAAATTATCACGATTATCGATTAGAACTTTATAACGATAACAATGAAAAATACACTGATGATGAACTTCGTCAAAAATGCTCAACTGTTCTTGAACGTTTGAAAATCATTCATTACGAAGAAGATTTTGAATTTATCTTATCTTTAATAGGTCACTGTTTCATTCATCAAAATATTTGGCAAACTTTCCCTATCATCGTGGGTGGTGGTGGATTAGGTAAATCATGGTTTTACGATGAGTTTGTAGCCAGTAATGTTATTGGCAATAGTAACAAAGCATCGTTAGACCAAGACCATTTTGAAAAAGGTTCTGACTTCGTTTTATCTTCGATTTATGCAAAAGAAATAAACATCACAAACGAAACGAATGGTAGTTATTTATCACCTACTGTTTTAAAATCATTTAAAACAATGGGAGGTACTGTAACTATAAATCAGAAATTTAAGAAGCCTTTCAACTCAAAAGTTACAGCTCAATTCATCATGTTAGGCAACAATGGTCAGATTCCTGCTATACCATCAAATTCAGCAGATGATAGTGGTTTGCTTAGACGTTTCGTTATCATCAATTGCAAAGATAAATCGAGCAAAGACGAATTTCAACAAGAAAAACGAAAATCTGTCAGAGAATACTTCTCTATATCAGATTTAAAAAAAGAAATACCTTATTTCGCACTACTTTGCATGCGTACATTCATCAAAAATGAAAAAAATCGTGCCATTTTTGACGATACAGGTGGTGCTACAGAAAGAGTCATCGATGGTTTTACAAGCAAAAATATCGTTGATGGTACTAAAGCATACTTCAAATCTCACAACAGAAACAGAGAATTTTTATTATGGTTAGGTCACTACTATAACAAGAATCACAAAGATGAACTCAAAAGCACTGTTCATTTTAATAAATGGTTAACTGAGTTAAAATCCGAAGAAGTAAAAAATATGTATATATGGTGGTTTAATCACAATTACCGTCACATCAATGCAAAGAAAACAGATTTAGAACAATATTTAAAAAACACATATCATATCCAGTCTTATAATTTAAAAATAACTGAAGGCAATAAACGTGTTAGCGGTAAACGTTACGGTGCTAAATTTGCGGATGTTGTTGAAAGTATCATTTTAGAAGACGACCCTGAAATAATGAGATTCGAAAGCAGTTATTCAGACCTCATTGACGAAGACAATCAATACTAAACTAAAATAAGCTATTAACTTTATGCTAAGTTAATAGCTTATTTTTTGTGACCACCACCTGACCACCGCTTATATCCAAACGCCAAAACCATTGTCACTACTGGCTTAAACCCTCTTTTTTTATCAAATGACCACCACTTGACCACCGGTGACCACCGCATGACCACCGCTTATATCCAAACGCCAAAACCATTGTCACTACTGGCTTAAACCCTCTTTTTTTATCAAATGACCACCGTGACCACCGTTTACAAACCATACTCCCTATATTTTTTATTTTTATAAACGTCTTTCATTTATATTATTATTTTCTTCTCTCGCGCGTAGTTACTTTTAAGTGGTGGTCACGGTGGTCATACTGGTTAAAACAAGAGTTATTATTGTTGTTAAAGACCGTCATGACAGCTTTTAGGACATGTTGGTAGTGTTGGAATTTTGACCACCGGTGACCACTATTTAGGTCTTTTTGACCACCGCTCGAGCTATTTTGACCACCGCTGACCTCCGATTTTTTGAGTGATTTTTAATAAATGGTAAAAAAAAGAGTAAAACAAACCTATGTATAGTAATAAAAAAATACTATTATATGAGTATAATTACAGGTAAAACCGAAAAAGTTACTATGGTATGGTAACTTTTTTGAGTTAAAATTCGAGTGTATAGTAACTTTTTTGAGTAGAAATTCGATTGTATAAGTATTTTTACTTAAAAAAGTAACTATGTATAGGTAAGTTTTACTAAAAAAAGTTACTATTAGGTAATTAAAAGTAACTATATCATAAGTATTTATATTAGAAAAAGTTACTAATAGTAACAAAAAAATACCATGACGTTAGTATTTTATCGACAAAAAATACATATAGGTAATAAAAAGTTACTATATCATAGTTAAAAATACTTTACAAAATTACTATGACGTTGTAAAATTAAATCAAGATAAAAAAGACGTAAAGAAAGGATGAATATTAATGAAGAAATATTCGAAAATAAAGCTAAGTGAAGATGTCATAGGAGGCATGGATGAGCTTGTAAAAGAAAGTGCTGTAATCAGTAATAGAAATGAATTGTTATCGACGTTGCTATACAAAATAAGAAAGGGTGACTATGACGAAACATTTAAAAACGAGATTGCTAATCGACGACTTATTAATATTGAGTCAGACGAATCAAAAGAGACGCGAAAATATGTTAAAGAACGAGGTATCAAAAATTTAGCAGAAGCAATTGATATATTGATGATTTTTGAAAGCGAAAAAGAAGAAAGAACAGATTTTGATGAAGAGTTCGTTAAAATGAAGAAAAAAAGAAGTGGTCTAAATGAGTAAACCATTTTACAAATATGAGGAAACAACGGAAATTGTCGAAAAAAACGGTGGTTTTAAACTCAAATATCCATTAAAAAACGGTGGCGAAAAACACATTAAACCGTATCAAGAATTGAAAGAAAAAACTAAAAATATCGGTGTGATATTAAGAAATATTATTGTTGTAGATATTGATGTCGACCATCGTGATGGCGTAGATGGTAAAAGAAGTCTTCAAAACTGGGTAAATCGACGAAATGATAAAGATAAAATAATAGAAGACGTTAAACATACATTAAAAGTAGTGACACCAGGGAAGGGCATTCATATTCATTTTGCGTTGCCTAATGAGTTAACGAGTGATGATTTTAAAAGAATTGTTAATCCTAATTTGGGTATTGATATTTTGATAGGTAAATATAACCACGCGCCATTGCCTGGGACGGTTAGGAGTGATGGTGCTTATAAGCAATTTGATGATATTGATACACCATTGACCGCACCAAAATGGCTGTTTGATTTAATTGAATACGTTGATGGAAACAACAAGAATGATAAAGAAACTAAAGATTCAGTGAGAAATCAAAAAGTTGAAGGTCGTTATAGTGTAAAACATGACACGCCTCCACTTGAAAGAATTGTTCAAGCGATGATATATGGATTCGAAAAAGGCGAACGCAACAACGAAATGGCTAGTTTAATAGGAACGTTAAAATGGTATATCGAAAACGATAAAATTTCTCATGAAATGGCGGTTGAATTGGTGTTGTTTGTAGGTCGACAATGCCAACCAGCGCTCGATGAAAATGAAATTTCTAATATTTGGAATAGTATTGTTGATTATTAATAGAAAAGAGGCGTATCAATGTGAGTAAGACAGATGCTTATTACAGCTTAAAACAAGAATCGTTAGACGCATTAGCAAAAATGGATAAAGCAACGAGAAAAGAATTGTTAGAGTGGTGTGAAAAATCATTCAAACCAATTAAAAGCATCAACAAAAAATCTACAACTTCATACGGTTTGAAACATTTGTTTGAAAGAGATGAAGAAACAAAAGCGAGTTATGTATCGAATGAAGAATTCAGAGGGGCAATGATTAAATTAGGTTTTGAACATACTGATGATGTGAATATGTATTTTAATATTAGTCAAAAATCATTAAATAACTTACGACGAAGAATTGATAACGTCATTGTGTAAAGAACACTTATCTTAAATAGATGAGTGTTTTTTTATTTGCCTAAATTATCACTAAAACGGTCAATTATTAACAGTAAAACTATATATTTAAATAATTTTAATAGCTTATAAATACTTATATAAAGGCATTTTAAGAGCTTTTAGAAAAAAGAAAACAAATTAAATAACGGTTATTTATTGACACGTAAAATAAGGAGGTGTAAAATGAAATTAGAAATTAGGAGTGAGGTTAAAAAATGAAGAATAGAAAGTTGAAAATGAATAAAGATTTAGTTGAAACGCTTGATAGTCTGAAAATTGAGAATGAGATGAGTTCAAGATTTAAAATTCTTGAAGCACTGATGTATCTCATTAATAACGGTTATTATGATGATGTTCTTCAAAACAATTTAGATAGTTCTAAACGAATTGATGCACCATCAGAACTTTCGAAACAAACGTCAAGTTATATTAAAGCGTTCGAGTACACGCGGTTAGTTGATGCTTTAGAAGACGTACTAATTGAAGAAATTAATAATGAGCGGTATACAGACTTCAAAGCAGTTTCGGAATTGATTAAAAAAGAGGAGAAAGAAAATGAGATTAACGAAGAATCAGATTAAAGAATTAGTAGCAAAAAGAGTCATATATAACTTAGAAAATGAGTCGACTGATTATAAAACGTCGTTAATCGATGAAGTTACGAGCTATATTGATAGCCGATTTGAAAAAGTGTTGGATTTTAGCAAAACGGAAATGGTTGAAAATGAATTGACTGACATTTTAGTGATTGAGGATACTTTTTTTAATCGAAAAATGAAAAATCTTGTAGCTTCAGCATTTATTGATGATATTAGATTAAATTATTATTATCAAAACGGCTATAACAACGCAGAACGACGATACAATGAGTTGTATGCTCAAAATAAATTAAAAGGAATGGAGCGTGTGTGAAGATGGGCTATATGCTTAAAACAGAAACAAAAGAATACTCGCCAACGCATTGGCAATTCCGTTATATATTAAGGGTTTGTACGCTTAATAAACTAGGTATTGCTCAAACGTTAGAAATTCCAAAAGAATTAGTTTTGGAATGGGAAGAAGATAAAAAGAAATTGAGCGATGATGAAATTGTTAAGAAAACTGAAGTTAAATACATTGATAATATCAATAAAAATTTTGGCAAATTGTTAGATGTGGACGTTAGACATCTAACAAGAAAGTTAAGACTAGCAGAAACAGAAAACGTGGTTCAAAAAAAACAAATCAACATGATGAAACGAATCGTAGGTAAAACAAAATACAAAGAAATTTATGAAAAGGCGAAGAAAGAAGTAGATTCGGAATTACCAAGTTGGCGCAAAAGACATAAAGTAGATATGTCAAAACTAAAGAAAAGGGGTAAAGCTGATGATTAAAAACGTCAATTATTTTACATTTAAAGATAAAGTTAAATATGTTGCAGAAGTTAGTAATTTAACTGATAGAGCAATTGCTAGAGTAGTTGATTTACCAGTTGATTTGGTCGCAGGTTTGAAGAAAAATGCAAATGACAAAGATTTTCTGGATAATGTAACTTTCGAAACAGCAGAAAAGATTGATAAAAACTTTAATGCACTTATAAAAAAAGAAGCATTTAGAATGAATGCTAAAATTAACCATTTTGAAAAGCGAGATAAGTTACACAAAAGGGAAATTGAATTGCTAAAAAAAGAAATAGATGAAGAACGATATAAAGCAATTTATAAAGAAGTATATAAAAAAGAATATGAAACAATGGGGGAATGAAGATGGAGAATGAGAAATGGTCAATAAAGCAAATTGTTAGAAATGTATTAGTGCCATTTTTGGTTATTAGCATTATAGTGCTAGCAATCGGATTTGATATCCAACACAAGCAAATTGAAGATTTAAAAACGGAGTTGTATCAACAAGATTCAGCAACGCATCAAATCATGTCTAAAAATATAGAAGAATTGACTATAGCACAACAAGAAAACAATGAACGATTAGAAAAGCATAAACCTGTTAAGAATGATTTGGTGGAAGTATTGAACGATACAGACCCAGCTAAAAAGTTTGGTAAATAAAGGCTTAGGGCATTGCGCCCTACCCTTTATATTTATAGTATTACTAAAGGTATAAATACTTGCACTTATTTTAGAGATAAAGTATAATAAAGATAACGAAAGGATGATATTAATGAGTAAAATAATCATTAGTAAAGAAGAAATAAGAAAAGCTGTACATACTGCTATGAGTGACATTTTTGAGATTGAAAAGGAAGATTCTGAAATGATTTCATCTAAAGTTATTGAGAATTTAAAAAGTGATTTGATTGAAATTGATGATGTGATTGTAGAACAAATTGAAGATGTAAACAGAGATGTAAGGCGTAATGCAGATATTTTAGAAGAGGTTACGATGATTAATAATGAATACCAAAGAAGTGCGAACAAAAATTACGATGAAAGTATAAGAGAGCAAAAAAGTGAAAATAAAAGTTTAGATGATACGCTTAAAGATTATGAAAGATTAAACGGAGAATTAGAAGATAATTTAGAAAAACTTGAATATCTGGTTAGAAATTTAAATAGATATTAAAAAAAGAGGTGTTTTTTGAAATGGTTAAAAAGAAAACGTCAGTAAGATTAAATGAACGAAGATTGGTCGATGCAGATTATTTAAGTCGCAAATACGAAGATGTCTTTGGTGGAAGTAGAAGAAGCTTGGTTAATCATATAGCTAAGAAAATTATCGCCGGTGACTACGATTGGATTGAAGATTATAAGAAAGAAGAAAGAACAACAATTCATATCGATAAAGATTTAATGGATAAAGTCGGTGAAATTGCCAAAGAAAAAGGTTATGGCAGGGGGAGTTACCTGATTGAAGAAGTTATTATGAAAGAAAAGGTTCGACAAACGAGAGGTAAAAATAAAGAATATTATGAACAAATTTTTGGCTTGATAGGTGTCGATGATAATGACAGAAAAGAAGATACAACAACTTAATCATTTTAATTTTACAGTTTATATTAAGGCAGTGAGTAGTGGTCGACCATTCGTGAATAAAAATGGTGGTGTGTTTGATAGTAAGGCATATCAAAATTTTAAAGAACAGATAGATGAAACTATTAAACGGGATATTGGCTATGCGATTGATAACTATAGAAATATCGTAAATAAAGCGAACGGTTTCAAAATTGATATTAAGTGTGGTTATCAAATTGCCAACAGCGAGTTTTGGGGTTTACCTAAAATTACAAGACCTGATGCTGATAATACAATTAAACCAATTTTTGACCAAATTTTAGGTCGTTTAGGAATTGAAGATAGTCAAATATTTAATGTTAATTTTGAAAAAGTTTACGCAAACGAGAATTACATTGAGATTGATGTGACTACATACGAAATAGCTGAATATCATTCAAAGAAGAAAAATAAAACAAGTAGAAAAAAACAACAAAAGAATGAAGATATTGAACGCAAACTCACAGAATTTAGAAAGAAAAGAGGTTTTATTTAATGGCTAAATCAAAATCAAAACCTAAAAAAGAACGCATTTCGATGACGGTTGATAAGGATGTAGCAAAACTCATCGACATCATTGGCGAAACAGTCGGTAACGGTGGTTACTTGCCTATTCATTCGAAAAGTAAGTTTTTTGAAACGTTGATTAAAAGTTTTGTTCATCAAGTGTTAACTGGCAAAGATACGTTTGTTAAAGATGTTAAATCCATGAAGAAAACAATGAATGAAAATGGATATGATGAGAACACTTTCAGATTAGTAACAAGTGACGCGTTGTATAAATTTGTTGAATATCAAGATAGATATAATGAAATTGTTGAAACAATTAATATGTATAATCTGCAAATTGAACAAAAAGAAAGACGGTTGTCACAATTAGAGGGCAAAATAGAACGTTTAGAAAACGAAGTTAAGCAAAAAGAAAAAAATAACTCGGAATCAACAGTAAAACAATCAGAAAAAGATGAAGTGGCATATAAACAAGCAAATACAAGTAATCGAACAAAAAACAAACCAGTTGAAAATAATAAAATTGATAAGCGTAAACAACGACCTAAACACGAATATCCTAAAGTTGACGAAGTTTTGATGATGTATGGGCTTAGTGAAGAATTGGCGGTGTTTACATTAAGTGATGTTGAAAATTACATTAAACATAATTTGTCTGAAAAAGAAAAGAAAGCATACGACTATAGAACAGAAGATGACAAAATAAAAATTACACCTCTTGTTTATCGGTTATTAATCAAGATGCTTAATCAAACGAATGATAAGGGGCGAGAGTATGATTTAGTTTATAGCATCGGTGAATATGAAGAAATGATGGTAAAAGAAAAGAAAGAAGATGGGGAAATCACAGGAATTGTAAATGTTGAAGATAGTAAAGCACAACAAAAAATTAATCAAAAGTTAGCTGAAATTGAAGAAAAACGTAGAAATCAAGAAGAAGTTAAAGATGAAAAAATAATAGATGAAGATGAAGAAGATGAATATATAGAAAAGAGTGATATAGAGGTAGCTTTAGTCATAGATAAAAAAGTTGATGACATACTAGAATTAACGGATGTAGTTATTGATAGGAAAATTAGTGATATAGATTCTGTATTTTTAAAGGCTTTTCTTGAATTTGTGGAAGAGGAGCAAGACATAGAAAATTTACCTGATTTAGCAGAAGAATATAGTCCTCTTGAAGAACAGGCTAAAAATTTTAGAAAAAACATTATAGATGGTTATATACCAAGAATATATTATTAAAAGGAGGTGAGGTATATGGCAACAAACAAAGATGTGTTTAAAACATTTTTAGAAAATAAAAATTCAATTTTAAATCGTGTAGACAACTATGTTGATGAATTGCTTGAAAGTAATTGTGAAGTTGATGACAGCAAAATTCAATATGAGCTAAATGAACTGAAAATTACATCTGAAACGATGAAAGGTAACATTTCTAGGGCTTTTAGCGATGAAACAGGCGATGTTTCAGGAGAAAAAGAAGTTAATGAATTAGATGATAAAATTTATGACTGTCAACAAGTAGAAATTAAAGACGAAACTTCAATAAAGGAATTGGAAGTTGCTTTGAGAGAAGTTTCGTCAAAAGCTAATGATTCGTTTGATACAGACAAAGATGTCTATAAAACAATCGAATCAAAAAAAGATGATGTGTATAGTAGTATAGCAAATATTAAAAGAGAAATGCGAAATATAGAACAAGAAATTGATGAAAATAATAATGTGATTAAAAGCACTAGGCTTTTAGTTGACATAGAAGAATTAAATGATAATTTAACGTACAATCCAATGTCTTCGAGGGCGCCAGCCTACGTAGACCCTATCAAAAGTGGATTAAATGAGTTAAAAGAAGAAATTGAAAACGGTAATGAACCAAGTGAAATTCAGAGCCAGTTGAATCATGTGAATCAAGATATAAAATTGTTTGAAGCATGGTTTGATGAATGGGCTAAATAATTAAAAAAAAGAGGAGGAATCACGTTGAGTGATAATTTAAGAATTGGGCAAACCCAAAAGCAGATAGAACATGACAATCTTGAGAAAATGCGTAATTCACTAATTGAAGGGCGTTTAGATGATATACAAAGATTTGAAAGATTCAATGAATTAGACTTGATTGGCAAAGAAGAAGAATCGTTGGGGAAATTCGGAGGTTATTGGGGCAAGAAATTTATGAAAAAGCATACAAAATTGATGAAAAAGAATGCACCAGTTTCCATGAATAATCGTCGAAAATTGGTAAAGTCAATTTTGTACTTCATTGGTTTTATTTTCGTAACGAAACAATGCAAAAATTTTATAATGGCGTTCACATTTGATGAAGGTAGTATGTTGTGGGCTTTTGTAAAAATTGTATTCGGAATATTATTATTTTTCTTACTTCCGAAATTTTATTTCTATCAACGATTGTTGAAATACAATTATCCTGATGGATTATTAGGAGAAGCGATGGATGTGACTTCAAAATATGACCGAAAATCGTTTATTAAAAGACAAAAAGAAAAAATTGATGATATCAAACGTAATGATGATACTGTGTACAACGACATCGGTAGATACGTTAATCCTAGATATTACAAAGCATTAAGACAAAGACCACTAATTCAAAGACATGCGAGAAGAATGGGATTTGAAATGGCGAATAAAATGAAATTGTGGAATGACAACGAGAATAGAAATAGAGGTGGAAGATATTTAGCAGAGGCTTATGTTGATAAAGATGAAAATATCTATTTCACAGCATCACAACCACCAGCAAGCCTAACTATGAAAGAATTGAAAGTTAAGGCTAACGAATTAAAAGATGAATATGGCGTAGAGATTGTTAGAGATGGTAGAAAAATGGAAAATAAAGTAATTGATGACATTGAATACAACAACGTTGTCGTAACTGAAAGAGATAATAATTTCTTCATGAATAAAGATTATACCGTAGTTATGATGAAGAAGAATCCACTTAGAAAAGGTTTTACTGTCAAAAGCGCTAATGAAATTAAAGTTGAAAATGACGGTAACGGCGTTAAAGTGTATAACGCAATTAATATAGATAATAAAGTAATACCTACACATTTATTCGACTTCTCTGGAGTTTTAATTGGTGGATTGCCAGGTGCGGGTAAATCGGCGTACTTGATTACGTTATGTTCTGCATTAATTGAAAAAGATTTAATTGATTTGACAATTTTAGACTTAAAAGGTGATTCGACAGATTGGGATAACTTTAAAGACCTTGCTACTATTTTGCAATACGAGAAAAACCCGAAAACTGGCGAAAGTAACTTACAAGAAATATATGATAAAATGGTAGAATTTTCTGATGAAGTGGATAGTCGATTCAGAGAATTTTCAAAAGAAACAGGCAAAAGTAGTTTTTGGAAAGTGCCAGTTACGTCAGAGAATAAGATTAAAATGTTAGTCATCGATGAATGTCAAGAAGCATTTGACAAGACTGGTAAGAGTAAAGAAGAAGAAAAAATAATTGATAAGATGGAAGAAATTGGCATGTACATTGTTAAGAAACAACGTTCCAAAGGTGGTATAGCTGTTTTCGCAACTCAAAGACCTGATAGCAACTCTGTACCAACTTCAATTCGAAGCAACTGTTCAATGAGAGTTTCATTCAGATTGAGTGAAAAAACTGTGGAAACAATGACTTTAGGTACGCCTGCGGATGACGAAATAATAAGCGCGACAGACATTGCTCCAACTGGAATGCAAGGTACAGCAGTCATTTCCAACGGAACGGACGGTAAACGAGAAATGATTAGATACGCGTATATTGATGGCGATGACTTAAAAACGGATATGGATAAAATTGTGGCTGAACGTGGTTCTATTCATCAAAAACAGAAAGAAGAAGCAGAAATGAAAAGAAAAGAGGAAGAAGCTCGTAAAGAAAAATTGAGAGAGCAAATGAGAAAGGCTAAAGAAAAACAATCAGCTCAATAATGAATGAAAGCACATCTACAAATTATGTAGATGTGCTTTTTAGTTACCCCGAAACCTTACAGTAATATTTACACCTCATCTATGCTCAAGAACGTTGAT
>ERZ1023420.243-NODE-243-length-18239-cov-316.873240_pt1 | contig 18239 bp, 16 predicted proteins | sample MGYA00380512_ERZ1023420 | MGnify/ENA primary metagenome ERZ1023420 (study PRJEB33173, sample SAMEA4830390) | metagenome | study: EMG produced TPA metagenomics assembly of the PRJEB25223 data set... | reverse complement strand
TCAATAATCAATAATCAATAATCAATAATCAATAATCAATAATCAATAATCAATAATCAATATCTTAGCGAATTTTAACAAAAATAAAAATCAAAGCGTGCTAGAATAGTACGCTTTTTTATTACATCTTTCTAAACCATATCAAGGAATAATTATGCGCCCAAATAATCGAGAAAATAATCAACCCCGCCAAATTAAAATTACCCGTAATTACACCAAGCACGCTGAAGGTTCCGTGCTTGTTGAATTTGGGGACACCAAAGTGCTTTGTACTGCAACAGTGGAAGATGCAGTGCCGCGTTTCTTAAAAGGACAAGGGCAAGGCTGGGTCACGGCTGAATATGGAATGTTACCACGTTCAACACATAGTCGTATGCAACGTGAAGCGGCTAAAGGTAAACAAGGCGGACGCACAATGGAAATTCAACGCTTAATTGCTCGCTCTTTGCGTGCGATGGTAGATCTCAAAGCACTTGGCGAACGTGCGATTACTTTAGATTGTGATGTTATTCAAGCAGATGGCGGCACACGAACTGCATCTATTACTGGTGCAGCAGTCGCATTATGTGATGCGATCAATGGTTTAATTGAGAATGGTACGTTAAAAACTAACCCAATTAAAGGGTTAGTTTCGGCAATTTCTGTGGGTATTGTTGATGGTCAAGCTGTTTGTGATTTGGAATACGTAGAAGATTCTGCAGCGGAAACCGATATGAATGTTGTGATGATGGAAGATGGTCGAATGATTGAGGTACAAGGCACCGCAGAAGGCGAGCCATTTAGCCATGAAGAATTATTAACATTATTAGATTTAGCGAAACAAGGCTGTAATCAAATTTTTATCGCTCAACGTGAAGCGTTAGGCTTATAAACATAGTTTATAGGGATTAAAAAATGGAACAATATAAACGCGATTTTATCGAATTTGCTTTAAGCCGAAATGTATTGAAATTCGGCGAGTTTACTTTGAAATCGGGGCGTAAAAGTCCGTATTTTTTCAATGCAGGTTTGTTTAATACGGGGGCAGATTTAGCGCGTTTAGGCGAGTTTTATGCTGCGGCAATTCAGGCAAGTGCGGTAGATTTTGATGTTGTTTTTGGCCCTGCTTACAAAGGTATTCCAATTGGCACTTCAGTTTCGGTGGCGTTATTTAATCGTTATGGTATTGATAAACCCGTGTGTTTTAATCGCAAAGAAGTAAAAGATCACGGAGAGGGCGGCAATTTAATTGGTAGTCCATTGCAAGGAAAAATTTTGCTTGTGGATGACGTGATTACGGCTGGCACTGCGATCCGTGAATCTATGGAATTAATTAGTGCAAATCAGGCAGAGCTTGTGGCGGTATTGATCGCTCTAAACCGTAAAGAACGAGGAAAAGGCGAGCTTTCAGCAATTCAAGAAGTAGAACGTGATTATCAATGCCAAGTGCTATCAATCATTGATTTAGATGATTTGATGCAATTTATTGAACAAGATCCTCGATACAGTAGCCATTTGCCAGAAATGCGTGCTTATCGTGCCGAATTTGGCGTATAAAACTTGAGAAATAAATTTTTGTTATCATTATAAATAACATTATAAAAATAACCGCACTTTGACTTAACAGAGGAAAGAATGAATTTTATTGGAAAAATTATAGGCGTATTTTTAGGTTGGAAAGTTGGTGGATTTTTTGGTGCGATTGCTGGGCTAATCTTAGGTTCCATCGCAGATAAAAAATTGTATGAACTTGGTTCGGTAAGTTCTAGTTTCTTTAAAAAGAAAACAACGCGTCAAGACTTGTTTATGCAAACTACCTTTGCGGTGCTAGGACATTTAAGTAAATCGAAAGGGCGTGTAACAGAAGAAGATATCCAATTAGCTAATCAATTAATGATTCAGCTTAAACTGGATGATGCTGGGCGTAAATTAGCGCAAGATGCATTTCGTCGAGGTAAAGAATCTGATTTCCCAATTCGTCAAGTTATCCGTGAATTTCGCATTGGCTGTGGACAACGTGCTGATTTATTGCGAATGTTCTTACAAGTGCAAGTTCAAGCGGCTTTTGCCGATTCAGAACTTCACGAAAATGAGAAAGAAGTGCTTTATGTGATTGCTGAAGAACTTGGTCTTTCTCGTATGCAATTTGAACAAATGATTGCAATGGAAATGGCTGCTCGAGCTTTTACTCAAGGCGGTTTCTATCAGCAATATCAACAAGGTGCATATCAAGGTGGCTACCAATATCAGCAACAAAATAGTGGTGGTTACCAACATGCTTCAGGTCCAACTTTAAATGATGCCTATAAAGTATTGGGTGTGACTGAGTCTGACGAGCAAAACACGGTTAAGCGTGCTTATCGTCGTTTAATGAATGAACACCATCCAGATAAACTCGTGGCGAAAGGTTTACCGCCAGAAATGATGGAAATGGCAAAAGAAAAAACTCAACAGATTCAAGCCGCTTACGATTTAATTTGTAAAGCAAAAGGCTGGAAATAGTGCGTGTTATTCTTGCGCCTATGCAAGGGGTTCTTGATCCCTTTGTACGCCAACTTCTCACTGAAGTGAATGACTACGATTTATGTATAACAGAATTTGTCCGCGTAGTTGATCAACTTCTTCCTGAAAAAGTATTTTATCGTTTATGCCCTGAATTAAAAAATCAGGGCTTTACTTCTTCTGGCACGCCTGTGCGAGTTCAGTTGCTAGGGCAGCATCCAGAATGCCTTGCTGAAAATGCGATTCGTGCGATAGAACTTGGCTCTCATGGTATCGATTTAAATTGTGGTTGCCCTTCTAAAACAGTGAATGGCAGCAATGGTGGTGCGGCATTATTGAAACAGCCTGAATTGATTTATCGTGCAACTCAAGCCTTACGCAGAGCCGTGCCAAGTGAATTCCCCGTTAGTGTAAAAGTGCGGTTAGGCTGGGATGATATTTCTCAAGCTTTTGAAATCGCTGATGCGGTAGAGCAAGGGGGAGCAACCGAAATTACAGTGCATGGACGCACAAAATCTGATGGTTATCGTGCTGATAGAATTAATTGGAAAAAAATTGGTAAAGTCCGAGAGCGTTTATCCATTCCTGTTATTGCTAACGGAGAAATTTGGCATTGGCAAGATGGTCAAGATTGCTTATCTCAAACAGGTTGTCAGGATTTAATGGTGGGACGAGGTGCATTGAATATTCCGAACTTAAGCCATGTTCTGAAATCAAATGCAGAAAAAATGCCTTGGAATGAGATTCAAAAAATCTTGCAAAAATATGCGAATGTTGAAAATGAATATGGCAGCGGTTTTTACCATGTGGCACGAATTAAACAATGGTTACGTTATTTGAATAAGGAATATGATGAGGCGAACCAAGAGTTTGATAAGATTAAGACTTGCCAAACTGCTGAAGATTTGAAATTACGTTTAAATGATAAATAAAAAACCTGCTAATCAGCAGGTTTTCTTTTTATAAATTATTTAAAAATTCACCGCACTTTTTAATTTTTTCAGTGCATTGGTTTCTAATTGACGGATACGTTCCGCAGATACATTATATTTTGCTGCTAAGTCGTGTAATGTTGCTTTGTTATCATCTAACCAACGAGCTTTAATAATATCCTGACTACGTGCATCCAAACTTTGTAACGCCACACCTAATTGCTCGGTTGCTTGGCTTTCAAAGTTTTCATTTTCCAGCTCTGCAGCGAAATTAGAACTTTTATCTTCCAAATAAAGGGATGGAGAATAGATCTCTGTTTCTGCATCATCAGTAGGTAAATCAAAACCTACATCGGCACCGCTCATTCGAGACTCCATTTCGATCACATCTTCTTTGGAAACACCCAATTCATTTGCCACCATATCAACTTCATTTTCGTTAAACCAGCCTAAACGTTGTTTAGTTTTGCGTAGGTTGAAAAATAATTTACGTTGAGCTTTCGTGGTCGCTACTTTTACGATACGCCAGTTACGAAGCACATATTCGTGGATTTCCGCTTTAATCCAATGTACGGCGAATGACACCAAACGCACACCAACTTCAGGGTTAAAACGTTTTACCGCTTTCATTAAGCCGATATTGCCTTCTTGGATTAAGTCAGCTTGTGGCAAACCATAGCCAGAATAGCCACGTGCAACATGGATCACGAAACGAAGATGCGACAAAATAAGTTTTTTCGCGGCATCTAAATCCTCGTGATAATACAAACGTTCTGCCAATTCCTTTTCTTCCTCTGCGGTCAGCATCGGATATTCATTTGCCGCACGAATATAACCTTCGATACTGCCTTGAGGAACTAACATCATTTGTGTTTCTTTATCCATCGTTTCCCTTCTTTATTTTGGCTTTTGCCAATCAATGTACTTAGTTATAGCACAATAAGCTATCTTATTGAACCAATTTGTTAATAAGACAGGGTTTATCAATCAAAAGTTCAATTATTCTAAATAACTCTGATTAATTAGCAAAGTGGAATGAGGGTTAAATTAAGATTTTCATCAACCACTTTAAATAGTAAATCAATGTTTGGATGTTTGCCTGGATTCGCTTTTGCATCTTCGACGTGTTCTGCAAACCATTCAACACCTTGTTGTGCGGAAGTGCGGTTTAATTTCCCGTTAAATTTTTCAGCCAACGCATTATAAAGGCGAAGCGATCCTAATTTACCTTGTATCGCAGGAATGTTATGGATAATAGTTTCTCCATTCATCACGTTTAAACCTGTTAGATGATCGATATTGGGTAAGATTTCTAAAATTTCTTTAAAGTTCATAGTGTTATCCTTAGTTTATAAAATTATGCAATAGTTTGCTCGCTATTTACTTCGCCAGTTTCACTGATAAATCTTACTTCAGGTTGCAAATATACACCGAATTTTTCTGCAACAGTTTGGCGAACGTGATGGGCAAGTTTGACTACGTCTTGTCCTGTTGCCCCACTTTTGTTAATTAACACTAATGCTTGTTTTTTATGAACCGCAGCCCCTCCTATTTGAAAACCTTTAAGATTGCATTGATCAATCAGCCAGCCTGCCGCTAATTTCACTGAGCCATCTGCTTGTGGAAAGTGCGGTAGATTTTTGTGATGTTTTTTGATTTCCTCAAAATGTTCTGAACTGACAACTGGATTTTTAAAGAAACTCCCTGCATTACCCGCTTCATTTGGATCAGGTAATTTACTTTGACGGATATGACAGACTTCATCAAAAATTTGTTTAGCCGTGACAGTTTTTGGATCGAAGTCTACAAGCGAACCATATTTTAGAATAGGCTGCCAATCTTTTTTAAGCTTTAATCCAACCGCTGTAATCACGTAACCTTGCTGATAACGATGTTTAAAAGTACTTTCACGATAACCAAATTCACATTGTTCTGTGTCGAGTCTAAAGGTTTCATTCGTGTTTAAATTAAGTACATCCACATAATCGCACACATCTTTAAATTCAACGCCATAAGCACCGATATTTTGAATAGGCGCAGATCCTGCACAGCCAGGAATTAAAGCCAGATTTTCTAAGCCATAAATACCATTATTAATAGACCATTCCACCAATTTATGCCAATTTTCGCCGCCATTGACGTGAAGATAGTGAAAATTTGCATCTTGTTCGTGCGTAATCCCCATTAAACGATTTAAAACCACCACGCCATTAAAATCATCCAGAAACAGAACATTACTGCCTTGACCTAAAAAAAGTACGGGTAAATTTTCTGATTTAGAATACGCCCACACTTGTTGTAACTGTTCGATGCTATGTGCTTCAATAATTTCACGTGCATTAGATTGAATGTGGAAAGTATGAAAAGGCTGTAAATTTTGCATTTTGATGTCCTAAAATAATGTATGCGGCAAAGTGATTTTTACCTGCGTACCACCTTGCTCACGGCGATGAATATGCAATTGTGCATTAAGCTGACGACACCGTTCCGCCATAATATTTAAGCCGTAATGCCCTTCTGGTTCTTCAAGATTTGGAATGCCAACCCCATCATCTTCAACTAAAATTTCATATTCGCCTTCTGCATTAATTCTTGCACTTATTTCAATTGCTGTGCCTTGAGAATGTTTGATTGCATTGGTTGTTGCCTCACGCACAATTTGAAGTATATGCACTAACTGTTGAGGATTTAAACTTTGTGAGGGTAATTGACTTTTTACATTCATTTGCATTGAAGTTTGAGTGCGTAAAGAATTAATTACCTGTTCTAAAGCGAGTTGTAAATTCGCTTCTTGTATGGTTAAACGGAAAGTGGCTAAAAGCTCGCGTAACTGTGCGTAACCACCAGAAAGGGCTTGTTCAAAATCGGTAATAATTGCCAAACTCTTTTCTTTTGATTGTTCGTCTTCTTTCTTCAGGTTATGTTTGAGCAAAGTAAGTTGAATTTGTAAAAATGATAAGACTTGTGCTAAGGAATCGTGCAATTCTCGTGCGATAATTGAGCGTTCTTCCATTAATAAAAGCTGTTCTTTCTGGCGTAAATTTTTATGGAAATAAAGCGCACGAGCAAGCATTTGCGCTAAATTTTGCATAATGCGAGGATCTGGACAAGGTAGTCCTGCTTGCCAAGAGAGTACACCTAATTCTTCGTTATCCACAGAAAGGGGTTCGATTTGTAATGCACTATCGGTTTCTCGCTCACCCAATGTAATATCCCAATGCTCAGCTCCCATCACTTCCACTTTAACGAAGTTCAAATGCTCGCTAATAAAAATGTAATTCAAAACTTGATTTAAAATTTTATCGTTAATGGTGTTTGTATTCAGAAGTTGAGCACTTTGATAAAGAGTGCTTAAAGTGCGGTTAGTTTGGCGTAACTTTTGCGTTTTTTCGTTTACAGCTTCTTCTAAACGTGAATAAAGTTGTCCCAGTTCTGTGGACATTTGTGTAAATACACGTGCCAGCGTGCCAAGTTCGTTTTGTTTCCTTGTGTCAAGCGGAATATGATTGAATTGACGCATTTGCACTTGCATACTGGCTTTTGTCATTAAATGCAAAGGTTTCACAACTTCTCGCTGTGTGTACCAAATCACGTAAGACACCATAGCTAAAATTAACAACATAGCGAAAAAAAGCACCGATACGCCCAAAATCCATTTTTGCTCACTGAAACGTTGTAGCTCAAACACAAAATGATCAACATCTGCAACATAATCTGTGAGCTGTTCACTATAATTTTTCACATCATACTGACGCGCATATTTTTCCATTATCGCCCAACGTCGCAAAATGGTTTGATAAGATAATTTCACTGCTTTAGGTGTAAAAAATTGATTTTGCGTTTCCAGTAATGCAGAAGAATGTAAGCTAACCTGATAACGACGCAAATTATTTTCTATACTTTCTGGTTGTGTCCGCATTTCGTAAAGCAAACGATAACTTTGCATTCGTAATGAACCAGAAATATTAATAGCTTTCGCATCATATTTATTACTACTTATAATCGCTAAACTCAGAGAACTAATCACGCCAGCAACAATTAAAATAATAAATAAATATTTAGCAATACGAGTGGAAACAGAACGCTTGGTATGCACAGAAAACTCCAGTGGAAATTAAAAAAGTGCGGTAGAATTTTTATTTCTTTTTAAATTTAGCCCAAACTTTATCTTCTTGACCACGCCATAAGCGTTGAATGTTATCGTGATGACGATAAATTAATAGGCAACATACCAAGGCAACAGGAAAAGTAAATTCTGGTTTAAACCACCACACATAAAAAGGCACGAGTAACGCCGTAAGTACCGCACTTAACGAAGAATAGCCACTAATAAGAAAAACAAGGATCCAAGTACCAAACATTGAACCTGCAACAGCCCAAGAAATTGGTGCGATTGCTCCAAAGGCAGTTGCAACACCTTTGCCACCTTTAAATTGAAAAAAAATGGGGAAAATATGCCCTAAACAAGCACCAAGTGCGACCATCCCTAATTCAAATTGGGTTAAACCTAAATAATAACCTGCCCATACAGGAATCATCCCTTTTAACATATCAAAAATAAGCACCGCCAAGGCAGACTTACGATTTCCAATACGTAATACATTCGTCGCACCAGGATTGTGTGAACCATTTTGACGAGGATCAGGCAATCCAGTAAGGCGACAAATTAAAATCGCACTGGAAATAGAGCCTAAAAGATAGGCAAAAAGCATATAAAAAAGGGCGAAAAGGCTCATTTTGTACTCCAGCAAGAAAAACTGTTCGTTATTTTACCCAAAGTTGATAGCATACGCCTACAATAATTTTAGAGGAAACCTTATGGATCGTATTTTTATTGAAGAATTGACTGTTTTTGCACAAATCGGTGTATATGATTGGGAACAGCAAATAAAGCAAAAACTTGTGTTTGATTTGGAAATGGCTTGGGATTGCAAACAAGCGGCGGAAACGGATGATGTTGCCTATTGTTTAAATTACGCTGAAGTGAGCCAAGTGATAATTGATTATGTGGAAAGTAAACCTTTCTTGTTGATTGAGCGAGTGGCTTATGAAGTGGCAGAGTTGCTTGAGTCACGTTATCAACTTCAAGGATTAAAAATTAAACTGAGTAAACCAAAAGCCGTTGCGCAAGCTCGAAATGTTGGCGTATTGATTATTCGTGGTTGTTTAAAATAATATAGCAACAGTGGCTATTAAGAAATCTGACAGGCATGCAATTTAATTGATGTCTGTCAGATTGGCTTTATGCTTTTACCTTGTGTTCTGAATAGTTATTGTTCAGCTTCTAACTCTCCAACACTCACTTTAGTATTATTACCTTTATCGCCGAATTGTTGTTCTTCGCAACCTTTACCTGCATCACAAACTGCAACAGAAACAAGTTTTTCAACATCTAAGCTACTCACTAAATTTGTATTAATGATTTTTTCGCTTGAGTCCGTAACATTCAATTGCTCAGCAGACAAGTTGGTGGCTCGCACACCGTTAATTTTGTCATAAAGTCTAGCAAAACCACGTTCACTGAGTTTGGTAGAATCGCCGTTAATTTTTGTCTGATTAAAGTTTTTCTCACGAGGAAGTTCAAAGAATGTGAAATTTGAATTTGATTTTACCTCAATTTCTACCCCTTTGGAGCTTAAATAAGCTGTCCCACCGTTTGGTGCTAAGGCAGTGATGTCGGCATTTTCAATGGTTGTTTTGGTATTTGCGTTATCACCAATAGTAAATGCCATATTGGCAATATTCGCATCATTATCAATTGAGCCAGGCGCACCATTAATGATCACTTCTTTCCCAGTTCTTCCTCCAGTGTTAATTGCGGTAATTTTCAAGTCATCTTTGCTGTATTTACCTGCAATTTTTGTATCGCCATCAGTTCTAAAGGTGTAACCTTGATGAGATTTCACAAAAATAGAACTTTTTTCCCCTATTAATTCCCCGATTAAAAACATCGTAGCATAAGGTGCTTTTGCAGATATATCGCTTTTCTCATCGCCCACGATTTTAATATGTGAGTTTACCATTGACACTTTACCATTCATTCCTAAACGGTTAATTTGACTTGAAATATCTTCTGAATTATCTTTATCAAAAGTAATATCAATCTTGCTCTTATCTAAGTTAATTTTTTCTGCCAGTAAATGTACAAATCCATTTTTCAGATTAATATTACTGTTAGAAATATTAATTTCTGTACCTTTAATAGTTGATCGCCCTGTATTTTTGCTGGCAAACATATCAAAACGATGCCAATAGGCTCTATTCATATCTAAATCTAAATTATAATAATATTTCCAACGGCGTTTGCGTTGATCTAACGAAGATAACTGCGTACGTTCGTCTAAATCTAACACACCGTATTCATATTTCCAAGACTCACCATTTCTTTTATTACGGGATACCCCCCCATCAATGTAAAAATTCGTTTTTCCTGTGGCAACGATGCGATCTAAATTAACTTTTTCAAATCCACCTGCTACAACCACATCATCAACCTGATCAAATACTACATTACTCATATTAACATTAAACTTCTTGCGTTGTGATCTTTCCGTTTTCTGCCATTTGTTATCGTAGTACTCTTCCTTGGCACTACGCCCCAATCCCATAGCTCCGTTACCAAGATTTATTTTGCTGTCAGTAATGGTAATATCTGATTTAAAATCTTCCTCATTCTGCAAACTGGTTATAAAAAATAAACGACCTTTTGAATGAATATCCGCATGATTGATCTTAATATGACCTTGGTTAGTTAGCTTTAATAGCGAATCTGTGCCTTTAAAGGAATCTATATGAATACGTCCTGAAATATTAACCTCATTTCCTTTAAGAGTTACTTTTCCATTATTAGCTAGTAATGAACTTAACGCCCCTGTTTGTATAAATGAATCCGTACCCGTATTATCTTTATCTTGATCCGCAATACGAATATTTTCAGTGTTTGGCACGTCAATATTAACTTCTGTTTTTAATCTTTTATGCTCATCGTTATAATGCTTTGTATTATTTTCACGTCCAAAGTTACCGTTGATATTAACGCTTTTGCCTTTAAAGTTGATTTCAGGCGAGGTAACTTTTGAGCCAGTTTGAGAAGTGATTTTAAGTTTTTTATCTTCATTTGTTGAGGTAAATAAAGTTTCAACTTCCCCTTTAATACCACTTTTATCATTTAACTTAATTTCATCAGCAGATAACACAATCTTGCCTTTTTTATTGCTAACTTTAGTTGCTTCTAACACACCATTATTCACAACCAAACTATCTAATGCTTGCTTACGCCCTTTTGCACTTAACGTAATATCTCCTGCTTTAATACTCCCTTCATTTTTAACAATACCTTCATTTTTAACAATACCCTGTACTGTATTATCTTCTAATGCCACACTTATACCGCTATCTGACAAGGTAAATGTGAAATTATCTCCTGAGGATAAATACACCTCGCCATTTTTTGTAGCGTTTTTTTCAACGTTAATTTCCCCTTCATTAATAACTTGATCGCCATTAAGTACCACGAAATCTTGTGCCGTAATTTTCCCTTTATTGAGAACTTGACCTTCTTTTGTTAATTTACGGGTAAATTTATTATTGCCACTTTCACTGATTTGCTCTAAATCTTTGGTCGTTGCAAGTAAACCAGCTACATTAATTTCTGCCCCTTGGGTAATAATAACCCCATTAGGGTTTGCTAAATAAACTTTACCGTTTGCCGTCAATTTCCCTTGAATTTGGCTAGCATTCCCGCCAGTTACACGGTTATATGCCACAGAATTTGCGTCAGGCTGTTTAAATTCCACTTCTTTATTTTTGCCGATGTCAAAACTCTCCCAATTTATTTGAGTTGTAGGTTTTTTTTGAGTAATCGTCATTTTATCTGCAGTTTGAGAAACACTTGCCTCCCCAACAACTACATGGTGATTTTTTGGAAAATCCTGTGCAGAGGCATACGCCGCACCACTGCAAGTGGTCAAAATGATAAGAGAAATTACATTTAATTTATACATAGCATACCTCCTTAGAAAGTTTTAATCATAGAAAGCCAAAATTGGTGTTTATCGGCATTATCAATATTGTTATCAAGCGGTTTGGCGACACTGACGTTGATGGCATAGCTGCCAGCATCTGAAAAAGAAAGTCCTGCACCAACGCTTTGTAATTTCACGCTATTTTTTACGCTTTGTGCGAGAGATTGGCTATTTTTATAATATTTCCCGAAACCATAGTCATAGAACAATGAACTAACTAGCACACTTTGGGAAAAGACTGGTAAATAATGTTTGAATTCTGTTTGTATCAAATGCCCTTCATCCACAGAAGCCGCACCAGCTTGATGTCCACGTACTCCAGACAAACCACCAAGCAACATTTTCTGTGAGCTTTCAAGGGTTTTATCGGCAAACTGACCGTTTATACCAATATTGAAAGCAAAAGATTTTGGTAAAATTTGCTCGTGAGACAAGCGGTAGTTATATACCGTAAAATGCGATTGTGGTTGAAAATCCTCTTTTGTATACTGTTTTTTTTCACTAGTTTGATTCGCTAAATTACCGAACAAGGTAGATAATGAAAAATAAGTTGTCCCATCTTTAATAAGATTCCAAGAACCGTCAATCCCTGCAGTTAAACTATTTATTTTCCGTTTTTGTTTCACATAAACCGCTTGTTGTTTATCCGTAAGGTTTTGATGATTAAAGCTCACTTTAGTACTTAAACGAAAATTTGGTGTACGGATTGTTGGGTGCAACAAATAAGCCCCTAAGGTATGGGAATGCCCTTGAGATTGTAATGATTTAAAATTACCACCTAATTTGTAGTCGAGATAGTTAGCAGTTACACCAAAACGCGTAGAATAACCATCAATTAAAGAGGAATAATCTATACGAGCATTTTTTAAATTAGCCTGATTAGAACTCATTAAATCCAGTTTCAATTCATCGCCCCAGCCATTCAAATTACTGACTTTTGTCCCCGCAGCCAAACGGTAACGCCCTGTATATTTGTTGCCTTGGTTATCTACTGAAACATAACTAGAAAAACGTTTTGCATCGTTAATTTTAATCAGTAAATTCGCTTCGCCGACTTTTTTGCCTGCGGAGAGTTGCAAACCAGCATTTACCCCTGGAACATCGTTTATTGTTAAAGCAAATTTTTCTAACTCATCTTTCAAAATAAATTCGGACGCATTCACTGTTGTATTAGAGAGACGGGATACAAATTTATTGCTTAATGCACTGTGATTTTGCAAGCGTATTTCGCCTACATTACCTTTAAGTAACAAAATTTTTACCGTACCTTGCTCAATTTCCTGCGGTGGTAAAATTGCTTTTGCCACTAAATAATTATTATGACGATAAAATTCGCTGATCTCATTTGCTAAATTACTTAAATCTGACAGCGATACCTCTTTTCCTACATAATTTTTTAAAATATGTGCAAGCTCGTCTGTGACGACTTCCTGATTGTTTCGATCTAAAATCTGTACTTGCTTAAGTGGAAATTTCAGTCCTTGTTTATACTGTGCAGTATAAGGCGAATTTGCCGTTTGATTAAATAATTCGCCACTAGGTTTGGCTTCTGATTGAATTTGACGTTGTTCTAGTTCACGGTTCAATGATCCAGTATCTGGCCGATCTAATGCCATCACTGATTTACTCAAAACAAAGCCTAAACTGACCGCACTTGCAATAACAGAATAACGAGGTCTCATTTTCATTCCTTATGTCCTATTAATTGATAAAATTACAAAAATTGAGGGAAAACAGCTTTAGGGCGTTTTCCAAAGTAAATTTAGAAGCTATAAACCGCACTAATTTTCGCATTACGACCAGTGCCTTCCATTAAACTAAACGCGGGTTGATATTTTCTATCAAACAAGTTTTCCAGTGCAAAATCTAAACGCAGGTTTTTCCATTCGCCTTTTAATGGTGCATAGGTAGCACGAAGATCGGTCAGTATATAACTTGGGTAGGTAACACTATGATCTTTAGGCACTCGGCGTTGAGCAGCGTAATGGGTTACTGTCGCTCCCACCGTGAATTTGTCTTTTACTAAAGCATAATTTACCCCTACGCCGATTTTGCTTGCGGCAATGTTTGATAAAGCTTCGCCACTATCTTTATCTTTACCTTTGGTGCTGCCATAGTTAGTAAATAGCGTTAAACGTTCTGTTTGGTATTGGGCTTGCAATTCAATACCGCTTAAACGGGCATTAGCTATGTTTTGATACTGGGAATTTGTTCGTAACAATGCTCCATTTGCATTTGGATCATCAAGTCTCTTTAAGTTAATTAAATCTTTCACATCATTGCGGAAATAAGTCGCTTCAACCTTAAATTTATCGCCTTGTTTAAACAGGCTATCAAAATGTAGATTTGCGGTAATTTCTTTATTTTTTGCTGTTTCAGGGCGTAAATTTGGGTTTGCCACAAATTTATCGACGATATGTCGCCCTACGTCTGCCCCAAAGTGATAGCCACTCGCAAACCGTTCTTGCATAGATGGTGCTCGGAAGGCTTCATTATATTTAGCAGAAAAATCTAACCAATTGGTTACTTTCCAAGTCAATTTTGTTGCAGGCGATAAATGCTTATCCTTATATTTTACGGTTTTACTTGAGGTATCATAGTGGTCATAACGTACACTTGGCGAAAGTAGCAATTTTTCCCCAAATAGTGGAATATGGGCGATTAAATAAACGCCTGTAGTGTTTGAATTCGCATTATAGGGTTCCGCTCGAAACTTCGCATCACTATTGTTTGTGCCTCGTTCAGTACTGATTTTATCTCGCATATAATCCACCCCATAAACAAAGGAAATGTGAGATAATTCGGAAGAGTTACGTAAATTTATACCTCGGGTAGTCAATTTAGTCTGATCTTTCACTCCACTGACTTTACGCTGTTCTTTCTCAATAGTTTTATTGTTATACAGCACGATATGCGTATTTAGATAAGGATTATCAGGCGTTAAATAATAGTTAAATACCGTGCTTTGATCAGGAATTTGTTGATCACTTAAATAACTGACACTACCAAAACGTGTTGTCACTCCAGAGTAAAACTCTTTTAGTGATGGTTTGGCTTTCGGTGGAAAATTGTTGAGTGGGTTGTGGTACTCATTGATTTTTTCTATAATTTGTTCATTAGTAAGTTCGTTTTTCGCCTCATTATTGCCTGGTGCTGTTTGTTTAAAACGAGTTTCGCGGTGGGATAATTCCACACGGTTCGCATCATTAATTTGCCAGCCAAACTTTGCTAAGCCCCCAAACTGTTTATAGGCTGTATTATTCAGCTTGTTGCCTTTACCAATGCGTAAATTATCCGCATTATTATAGAAACCACTAATAAGAACATCGAATTTGTCATTTGCCGCAAATACAGAAGCATCCGTTTCCGATAAATTATTAGCAGTTTGATAACCTTGGCGAATTTTAACCCCGAATTTGTCATTATTTTTCAATAAGTCTAAAGCATTTGGCGTACGCATTGCCACAACACCACCCAATGCACCGCTACCCCATAAGGAGCTACTTGGTCCTTTGATTACTTCAATTTCTTGGATGAGTGACATTGGAAGAAAATAAGAACCTCTATGTGCTAAATCAAAATTTTGTCTCACGCCATCAATAACTTGCACAACACGATTATCACTTAACCCTCGAATATTAGGTTTTTGAGCAATGCTTCTCGAACCGCCTCTAATATCAACATTGGGAATGTCTTCTAACGCTGCTGCAACACTAGTAGCTTGTTTGGAAAGAAGACTATCTTTAGATTGTTTTTCTGGCGTATAAGCAAACCTACTTGGATCTCGTGTCGCAATAACGTTGATAGAGTCTAATTCAACGGATTGCGCTAGCGCATTTGCTGTCACTAAGGTTGTTGTAATTGCAAGGGAAAGTTTAGAAAATCGCATCTGTTTTCCTTATTGTAATAATTAAAAAGAGGAGAATGGCGATAATAATAATAATAATAATAATAATAATCAATTGGTTTATTTATAATCATTTGCATTTAATTGCGTAAAATTCAAACTAATTTTGGATTTCAATCTGTACCTGCAAAAATTGGACTAAATAAGCGAGAGATTAAGGTATAGATTTTATGACTAAATATAAATTATTTTGACAGCAAGTTATTGATTTTTAACTTAAAAAACTAAAGTTCTTACTTTCCAAAAACAACTTTCAAGTTGGCTATATTAAAACGTTTAACTTAACCATCTAACTTTTGAGATGCAGATTATTTGTTCAAAATAATCCTAATTTTTTCATTTGTTCAATAACGGGTTCGACTTGAATCTCTGCCATCAAATTTTTCCCTTTTAGTTTGGTTGCCCAAGGTAGTTCAGAAGACGGTTTGCCAAATTCTTTTTGGGCATTTTCTTCATATACTGATACCACGTTATCTAAATTATTATAAGGTGCAGTCCGCAAAGGATTGTGATAGGCATACAAGCCAATAACAGGTGTACCTTGTGTTGTCGCTATATGGGCAGGGCCTGAATCTGGCGAAAGTACTAGATCAACCTTAGAAATTAAAGCGGTAAGCTGTTTTAGGTTTGTTTTCCCTGCAATATTGGTTGGTGTGAAATGGCAAAGTGCGGTAATTTTTTCGACTATTTCTAATTCACGTTTGGCTGGTGAACTGCAGAAGATTACATTGATATTATGCTGATGGGCAATATTGGCAACCTCTGCATAACCTTCGATTAGCCAATCTTTTTCTGCTTTGCTAGAACAAGGGGAAATTAATAAATTTTTACGAGAGAAATCAATAAATTGATCGGCAAATTTATAATCATCTTGTGAGATAGCTAATTCCCATTTCGGTTCTGCTTTCGGCACGCCAATATATTCAGCGAAAGCCATAAATCCATCTAATACGTGAGGGGAAAAAGGATCTCTGATGCGACGATTTACAAATAGCCATTGCCCTTCGCGAGAACGTTTTTCTCCAAATCCAATTTTGAATTTTGCTTTAATTCCTAAAGAAAGGATTGATGCACGAAATGCTGTTTGCATATTTAATAGCGCATCAAACTGTTTATTTTTTAGTTGTTTCCAAAGTGATAAAACGCCTTTCCATCCTGTTTTTTTATCGTAAGGAATAAGCGTGATATTAGGAATACTTGAAAGCAAACCCATTTCGGTTTTGCCTACAATCCAAGTCACTTCTGTTTGGGGATAATATGCCTGAATGTGCTGAACCACAGCTAAGGCATGGCAAACATCGCCTACCGCTGACAATCGGAGAATACAAAGGGATTTTGGAGCTTCGGTAAAAAGTGGCATTAACGTTCCTTTATTATTTAATTTGTGCCTATTTTAAAGTAGAATAAGTCCGTTTTCTATTCATAACAACGTTCCAATGCACCAATTCCAACAAGATAACCAATATTTTATCTTTAATTTTGACCGCACTTTTGAGCAAGCAACCGAGTTTTTCCAAGCGGAATTTTGGCAAAAACAAGAACGAGTGATAGGGAGTGCAAAAGGTCGAGGCACTACTTATTTCTTGCAAACGGAAGATTGGTTTGGCGTAAATTGTGCGTTGCGTCATTATTATCGCGGTGGACTTTGGGGTAAACTGAACAAAGATCGTTATCGTTTTTCTGCTCTTGAAACTACCCGTAGTTTTGCTGAGTTTCATTTGTTGCAACGTTTGTATGAAGCAGGTTTGCCTGTGCCTAAACCCATTGCCGCACGTATTCAAAAAGGCAAGTTAGGTATTTGCTATCAAGCGGATATTTTGACTGAGAAAATCGAAAACGCGCAGGATTTAACCGCACTTTTACAAACACAAACATTGCCAAAAGAAACTTGGAGGCAAATTGGTCGTTTGATTCGAAAACTACATGATTTACAGATTTGTCATACTGACTTGAATGCACACAATATTTTGCTTCAACAAGCTGAACAAGAGCAAAAATGTTGGTTGATTGATTTTGATAAGTGCGGTAAAAAATCAGGGGATTTTTGGAAAGCACAAAATCTGAATCGTTTAAAACGTTCCTTTGAAAAAGAAGTTGGACGAATGAATATTCAATTTACCGAGCAAAACTGGGCTGATTTAACGGCAGCTTATCATCAATAAAAGGACTAATTATGAAACAAAAAATCGTACTTGCTACAGGCAATAAAGGCAAAGTGAAAGAAATGGCTGATGTTCTATCTGATTTTGGCTTTGAAGTGATTGCACAAACAGATTTAGGCATTGAAAGCCCAGAAGAAACAGGCTTAACTTTCGTTGAGAATGCGTTATTAAAAGCACGTTATGCCTCAGAAAAATCAGGTTTACCTGCTATTGCAGATGATTCTGGCTTGGTGGTTTCCGCACTTAATGGCGCACCAGGTCTGTATTCTGCTCGTTATGCTGGCGAAGAGGGCAATGATGCCAAAAACCGTGAGAAATTATTGGCAGAGCTTGCTCATGTTGCACAAGATAAACGCCAAGCTAAATTTGTGAGTTGTATCGTGTTTTTACAACATCCAACGGATCCATCGCCAATTATCGCCGAAGGCGAGTGTTGTGGCGTGATTGGTTTTGAAGAAAAAGGCGAAAATGGTTTTGGTTATGACAGTTTATTCTTTAGCCCAGAACAAGGCTGCACGTTTGCTGAATTAGAAACGGTTGAGAAGAAAAAAATTTCTCATCGAGCAAAGGCATTGAGTGTTTTAAAAAGTAAATTATAAAGTAAATAAAATTATTTAATCTATCAAAAAAATAACCCAAAAAAATAATAATTCACACGTTAATCAGAGATAATTTCATGACAGACAGACAGACAGACAGACAGACAGACAGACAGACAGACAGACAGACAGAC
>ERZ1023420.240-NODE-240-length-18384-cov-19.806754_pt1 | contig 18384 bp, 23 predicted proteins | sample MGYA00380512_ERZ1023420 | MGnify/ENA primary metagenome ERZ1023420 (study PRJEB33173, sample SAMEA4830390) | metagenome | study: EMG produced TPA metagenomics assembly of the PRJEB25223 data set... | reverse complement strand
CAAGAAATAAAGCAATACCCAAACCTATAAAAGTCTTCTTTCCAAACTTTTTCTGCTTAACAAAGACAAACTGCTGTGTAGAGGGTTGACTGACCATTTGACCAGTCATGTGATTTGGTGAAGGCACAGCTCCTCCAGTCACGAACTTTCCATTGTCGGAAAAAGTAGCTTGTCTACCTTCCATAACAAATTCACCATTTAAAAGGGCCTGCTGACACTCCTGAATAGTGGGCTTACGATTATTAACCACTTCAAAATATTCAATCCATTCTTTTCTATTCATCATTGCTCCTAACAGTTCTTAATAGAAAAATCTATCACTAACTTTGAAGTGATAGACTTTCCAATTATTTAAGCACTTCCTGTGTCTTAGCGTAGTTAGCTTCAACAGCGTCTTTTTCGGCTTTCCACCAATCTTGGTGATTGGTGTACCACTTGATCGTTTCTTCCAAACCTGATTCAAAGTTTGTGAATTGTGGTTCCCAACCAAGTTCTTCACGCAATTTTGTTGAATCAATCGCGTAACGCAAATCGTGACCAGCACGATCTGTTACACGGTCATAAGCGTCTTTTGGTTGACCCATTTTTTCAAGGATAAGCTCAAGCACTTCCTTGTTGTTCTTTTCACCATCGGCACCAATCAAGTAAGTTTCACCAATACGACCTTTAGTGAGGATAGCCCAAACACCAGTTGAGTGGTCGTTAGTATGAATCCAGTCACGGACGTTTTTACCTTCACCGTAAAGTTTTGGTTTGATTCCTGACAAGATATTGGTGATTTGACGTGGGATGAATTTTTCGATGTGTTGGTATGGTCCATAGTTGTTTGAGCAGTTTGAAATTGTTGCCTTAACGCCAAATGAACGCACCCATGCTTTAACGATAAGGTCTGAAGCAGCCTTAGTTGATGAGTAAGGTGATGATGGGTTGTATTTGGTTTCTGCGGTGAATTTTTCACCAGGACCTTCACCATGTCCAGGAAGGTCTTCACGCAATGGAAGGTCACCATAAACTTCGTCTGTTGATACGTGATGGAAACGAATGTCGTATTTACGAGCTGCTTCCAAGAGTGTGTAGGTACCAATGAAGTTTGTGTAGATGAATGGAGATGGGTCATTCAATGAGTTATCATTGTGACTTTCAGCCGCATAGTGAACAATGGCATCCGCTTTAGCAGCCAACTTATCAACCAATTCAGCATCAGCAATATCACCTACAACCAATTCAACACGGTCACCAAGGATTTCTTCGATGTTGGCACGGTTCCCAGCGTAAGTAAGTTTATCCAAAACAGTCACATGAACGTCTGGATGGTTGTTGTAGACATAGTGTACGAAGTTGGAACCGATGAAACCTGCACCACCGGTTACGATAATGTTTTTATATTCAGTCATTTTTTCTCCAATACTGTTTTATTTTTGGTTGTTCCTTAAATCAATTTTTTTAGCTTTCCTTAGGTGAGTACGGACGTCAGCGAACTTCTACGAAGTTCCATGACTAAGTTTTGAGCCTAATGTCTCAAAACTTCCGAGCACCTGAAACAAATTGGTTCAGGTGCTTTTCTCACGGCGGAAAGCTAAGCATATAGCTCGCTTCGCTCGTTTATAGCAAAGCTAAAAACTATATAATGATCTTCTTGATTGTTTTAAGAGCTATATTTTTACAAATCTTCTGCTTTTAGGGGTTTAACGTCTTTGAGTAGTGGATGATGCTTGTCTGCTTCTGAGACTTCTGCTTCTTCCAAGTTTTCCCACTTGATATCAAGACTAGGGTCAGCGTAGTAGACAAAGGCGTATTTTGGTTTAAGTTCGAGTGCCCAGTAGTCATTCACAAGATAGCTGTAGGCGACCTTATCAGACAAAACTTGGAAACCATTGGCAACACCACGAGGAACGAAAATTCCTTTTGAGGCATCAATCACTGTTTGGTAGGTATTTCCAAAGGTTTCGCCTTCACGGAGGTCAACCCAAGTTCCAAGGACCTTTCCTTCATCTGCTACTGAAATGTATTTGTCCCATGGCTCAGCGTGCAAGCCACGCAAAACATTTTTACGGGAGAAGGAAACGTTATTTTGCAATTTGCCTTCAGCAAAGAATGATTCTGGAAAACCAAGTGGCAACATCTTTTCCTTTTGGAAGTTTTCCTTGAACCAGCCTCGGTTATCACCATGCACTGGGATGTCAAATTCAATCATGCCTGGGATAGCATCAATCTTGTGTGCTGCAAGTTCTTTTCCAAAAAATTGTTCTGTCATTATGCTTCTCCAATCAAACGGAGCAAATATTGTCCGTATTCATTCTTTTTAAGTGGTTGTGCCAATTCGAGGACCTGCTCTTTAGTGATGTAGCCCATACGATAGGCAATTTCTTCAAGGTTAGCCACTTGAACATTTTGCAAACGCTGAACTGTTTCAATGTACTGCGCCGCTTGCAAGAGACTTTCGTGAGTGCCTGTATCCAACCAAGCAAAGCCACGTCCCATCAGCTCAACAGAGAGGTCCCCACGTTCTAAGTAAGCCTTGTTAACATCAGTGATTTCAAGCTCTCCACGAGGGCTTGGTTTGATGTTTTTAGCAATGTCCACGACATCATTGTCATAGAAATAAAGACCAGTTACAGCAAAGTTTGATTTTGGATGCTCTGGCTTTTCTTCGATGGAAATAGCGTTCATATCATCATCAAACTCCACTACACCAAAACGTTCTGGATCCTTAACTTGGTAACCAAAGACTGTTGCACCTTTTTCCTTAGCTTCAGCACGTTGAAGCATGGCAGAAAGGCCATTGCCATGGAAAATATTGTCACCAAGGACTAGGGCAACGCTGTCATCACCGATGAAGTCTTCACCGATAATAAAGGCCTGTGCCAAGCCATCTGGACTTGGTTGTACAGCATAAGAAAGGGAAATACCAAACTCTGAACCGTCACCGAGGAGCTCTTCAAACCGTGGAAGGTCCTGTGGTGTTGAGATGATGAGGATTTCCTTGATTCCAGCCAACATAAGCGTTGACAATGGGTAGTAAATCATTGGTTTATCGTAAATCGGCATCAGTTGTTTGGATGCGGCACGTGTTAGTGGATACAAACGCGTCCCTGAACCGCCAGCAAGAATAATACCTTTCATAGGAAGGCTCCTTTTTTCTCTAATATATTACCTTTATTCTAGCATTTTTCAGGCCCCTTGTCACGACAAAGCCAGAGCTATTAAGCTTTCATTAAGAAAATCAAAGCTGTCCATTTTCTTAATCAAATGGAAAAAGGACTTCCATTGAAATCCTTTTCTTGCAATATTACTCTTGGGAAGAGTGATTTTCATCCTCTTAGTGTCTTTGAGCACTCATCCAGTCAAAGATACTATTATAAGTTTGCCCATTGACACTAGCTCGAGAGCCACCGCCATAGGTTGGGTCGGTTGCTACCATACCACTATAACCATCCCAATTTTTTGTATTTTCAGGATGCTGAACGCCAATCACCTGGTCATGGAAGAAATAAATCCAAGCCCAATGCCCATCATACTCGGTTCCAGGAAGATCAGTTCCTCTTGCTGTTTCATAGTATGAGAACCACTTGTTAGTAGCTCCTGAAGTAATTAAACTCTTGTATAAAGGCAGAGCACTATTTTCTGGTTGTACTGTTGCATCTGCCTTCGTGTGAATCAACCACATAGGCTGATTCTTAAGCTTATCAATACCAGACTGATCAAGGGTTAAAGGTGCTGAAATAGGTATCAGAGCAGCAAAATAGTCTGGGTAGGTTGCTCCCATGGTCAATACCATACCACCACCATTGGATGCTCCAGCCAAATAGATACGTCCCTTGTCTACTTCTGGGTGATTAGAGAGGTAGCTATCAATAGTATCCTTCAGTTGAGCTGCATTATCAGAACCCCAGGGTGTCTGACTTTGAACAGCTAAGACATTGACACCACGCGCCTGGTCTCCAGTCGTTAGAAAGTGGCCTTGAATATCAGGCTGGGTAAGTGCATAGACGTCATTTGAAAGAAGGGGAATATTCATATCTGTCCCTCTTTCACCAATGCCGTGTAGCCAGACTATCAAAGGTTTGGTGCTATTACCTGTACCGGTCTGAGCACTATAGGCTGCATACTGCATGTTCCCAACTTGTCCACGCTCATTGAAGACCTCTGCTGTTGGCATAAGGCGATTGTTGATAGCATCCTGCTCTGAGGAAACCATCTGAGACTGATTACTTCCTTCTGCCACTACCGACAAATCGCTCAGTGTTACCAGGTAACTGTCTAACCATTGGTTGGTCCAAGTGGAAAGATTAAAATACATAGGTTCAGCATTGCCACCCATATTGTAGCGATTGTAGGACGGCAAGCTCAGTTCAAGCGTCACATACTTACTATTGTCAAAATAAACCACATGACCCTGATCGTCAGACACATACGAATTCGTCACCTGACGACTGACACCTGCAGTTGTTACCTTGGCAGCGCTGTGAACAACCTCTGGCGTGACCTTCTGATTAAATTCAAAGATAACCTTGGTCACAGCCGGCCCAAACTCATAACTTTCTAAGACAATGCTTGTCTTTGTTACAGCCAAATCTTCGGCTGCTACCGACTTTACTGACAGGCCTAAACTGATAGCCAGCATGGCTAGTAAGGATGCCATATAAATTTTAACTTTTTGGAACATAGTCCCCTCCCATTTTTTATTAGTATTCACCTACAAGCGATGAACACTTACTATTTTATCATCTTCTAATTAAATAAGAAATAGATGTTATATATTCTAATAAAAAATCAGCTAGCTTTCTTGATAGTGAGAGAAAGCTAACTGATTCTGAATATTTTGGGAAGGCGTAATAGTCTTAATCCTGTCTCTTTATGTAATTAGCGACTGGATAATCTTTACTGACCAAGTTACCAGGTCGGTTCATGGCCAAATCAACCAGATTTTTTCCGATCAATGGCCCTGTTGTAAGCCCTGAGGAACCTAGACCTGAAGCTACAAAGACATTCCTAAGCTCTGGAACTTCTCCAAAGAAAGGAGAGAAGTCACTGGTATATGCTCTAGTTCCCACACGTTCAGAGAAGGACTTAGCCCTACTTAAGTCAGGGAAATAGGTCTTAGCCTCCTCCTCCAGAACTTCTAAAACAGCTTCATCAACCGTCAAATCAAAGCCCTTGTCATTTTCGTGACTGGCCCCTACCGAAATCTTTCCACCCGCAAAAGGAATGATATCTAATTCTCCCTCTGGCATCAAAACAGGTAACTTACCAGTATCTAACCCCTCAAAGAAATAATCTCGTAATTGACCTTTTTGAGGACGAACATCCACTTCAAAACCAAGGGGTTCAAGCGTTTGACCTAGCCAGGCACCACAAGCGAGAATGACCTTGTCAAAAGTTTGACCATTAATCTCATAAGTATCGTTGTCAAGTGGAGTGAGTGTCACTTGACCTTCTACCTTTTCAAAACCAGAGGCCTCAATCAAAGTTGCTGTCAATTCTGCACCCTCGACTCTGGCTCCTCCAGAAGCATAGAGATAATGGTCAAATCCAGTGAATTCAGGGAGATCCTCAGCATTTTTTATAGAGAGCTCACCAATAATAGGTGATTCTTCTAGTCTCGTTTCTGCATGCTGGTACAAAGCGTCCAATTTACTATCGTCTTTCTTGAGAAGGGCTACACCAGACTGATCATAGAAGCTCGTGTTATAACCATCCTTTTCAAGATCTGAAACTAAATCTTGGTAAAAATCGGCTCCCAAACGGGCCATGCGATACCAGGCCTTATTACGACGCTTGGAAAACCAGGGGCTGATAATACCAGCTGCTGCCTTGGTTGCTTGTCCAAGACCATGGTCAAAAACAGTAACTTCTACGCCTTTTTCTTTTGATAAGTAATAGGCAGCCGTTGAACCGACAATACCTGCTCCAACAATTGCAATTTTCATTTTTTACTCCATCTATTTGAAAAGAGCCGAGTCCTATATCAATAGGCACAGCTCTTTATTATTCTTTTACCCCAAGGCCACGTCCATGACCATCATGACGACAAAGCCAACCATGAGTCCCAAGGTTGCTACGTCAGTATTACCATTGGTTTGTGATTCAGGAATCAATTCCTCCGTTACCACAAAAATCATGGCACCAGCCGCAAAGGCCAAAGCATAAGGGATAATTGCCATCATCCACATGACAAGAGCGGCACCCATAACTGCACCAATGGGCTCTACAATTGCCGACATCGATCCCCAATAGAAGGCCTTAAGTCGAGACTTTCCATCTGCTCGAATTGGGATAGAAAGGGCTGCACCTTCAGGGACATTCTGCAAACCAATACCTATAGCTAGACCAATGGCTCCCATCAGACCCGCGAATGTCATATTGCCACCAGCCAAGGCTCCGAAAGTCACACCGACTGCTAATCCCTCTGGAAAATTATGAATCGTAATAGCCAAAAAGAGTAGGGCTGTCTTTGACAATTTCTTCTTACGAGGTTGAATTCCTTCTGTTTTTGAAATATCATTTCCCAAATGCAAGTGAGGGACGACGGCATCAATCAAACGAAGAGCGACACCACCAAGTAAGAAGCCAGCTGCCGCTGGAAACCAAGACCACTTCCCATAGCCATTTTGGCTGGCATAAGCTAAAGAAGGGGCCAAGAGTGACCAGAAAGAGGCCGCAATCATGATTCCAGCCGCAAAGCCCATCATGATATCTAACAATTTACGGCTAATATGCTTGAAAAAGAAAACAATAGCCGAGCCGACAATGGTACAACCCCAAGTGAAAAGACCAGCAAGTAAGGCCAACAAGACCACATGTTGATGTAAAAGCCAAGTCACAGATAGATTCTCCTAGAGATGGTCAAAAGGATTAGTTGATGACTGACTTTCAAGTATGGTCACATTCCAGCCCTTCTCAAGCTTCCAAGCCTCAAGTTTCTCAGCAATCTTTGCGATAAAGAGAGCTTCAATATGGTGACCAGGATCAATTGCCAAGAGGCCATTGGTAATCATTTCCTGACCAGTATGGTAATAAACATCACCCGTAATAAAGACTTGTGCGCCCTTTGTCAAAGCATCCTTGTAAAATCCTTGACCGCTACCACCACAAATAGCCACACGGTTAACAAGAGGATTGTCATGATTATAACGAACCATGCGAATACTATCTAAGCCAAAAACAGACTTGACTTTAAGAGCAAGTTCTTCAATGGTCTGCGGCACAATATCACCCACTCGACCTATCCCTTGATTGTCAGCAGTCTCCGTCAAATAAGTGGTCGTCTTAATATCAAGTAAGTCACAAAACCAATCATTGAGACCATCATCCACCACATCAATATTGGTATGGCTCACATAAACAGCAATGTCGTGCTTAACCAGGTCCAGCAAAATATCACGGTCAGGCGAAGACACCAAATCCTTAACCGGACGGAAAATAGGGGCATGTTTGGCAATGATGAGGTCCACACCTTTTTCAATGGCTTCGGCTACTGTATTCTCACGAACATCCAAGGTAACCATGACCTTCTGAATCTCTTTGTCCAGACTGCCAATCTGCAGACCAACCACATCACCTTCCATGGAAAGTTCCTGTGGACAAAAGCTTTCATAAGACTTGATAAGTTCACTAGCTAACATGGTTCAAAACCTCCTTAATGGTTTGAATTTTATTTTCGACAAATAAACGATCAGACTGATTGGCTACTGGAATGGAGCCTAAAGCAATCTCCAATTTATTGATTTCGCGTTGCCATTTGAGCTGGAAAACCTGAGACTGGTCTTTCATGAGATGAGGTCCAAAGCGAACCTCTTTATCTGATAGGGTCATTTGACCAGCCTCGGCCACCATGATTTCGTAATATTTGCCATTTTCGGTCATGATGGCTTCTGCGACAATGGCAAAACCATTTTCCATCAACCAAATACGAAGGTCGTCTTCACGATTATTGGGTTGCAGAATCAGACGTTCCACACCCTTAAGTTTATCCTTACCAGAATCAAGAATATCCGCAATCAAACGTCCCCCCATACCACAAATCGTGATAGTTGTGACAGCATCAGAAGGTTCAAAAGCTGCCAAGCCGTTAGCCAAGCGCACGTCAATCTTATCTTTGAAACCAGAAGCTGAGACATTAGTAAGAGCAGATTCATAAGGGCCTTTCACCACTTCACCAGCAATAGCCGAGTGAATCAAGCCCTTTTCAAGTAAATAAATGGGGAGGTAAGCGTGATCACTACCTACATCTAAAAGTTTTGCGTCTCTAGGAACGAAGGTTGCTACGTCCTTAAGGCGTTGAGATAATTGTACGTACATCTTTCATCTTTCTATTTTTAATGTCTCTTCATTATATCAAAAAAGGAGGTTGGTAAGAAATGCTTTTATTTTAAAAAATGCTTAGACAAACCCCGTTATTATGGGCTTTTTCTTTATTTTAAAAGACTGTTTCAGCAATTTACTTACCTTTTTGCTAACTTTTATATAGATTTTAGAGCCATTTCATAGAATGAGACGGCTTTTTTAGCATTCTCTTTTGATAAGTGACTGTATATGTCCATAGTCATTGAAAGTTTAGAATGCCCTAGACGGTGTTGCAACTCCTTATAAGGAATACCCGAATTAAGGAGCAAACTAGCATGAGTATGTCGGAAACCGTGGAAACCTATGTTATTTACCCCAGCACGTTTAAAGTGTGTTCTTAATCGAGTTTGCAAGGTACGGCTATTAGGATATTCATGTATAAAGTCAGAGAATACCACTGTTTCAGTCCTACCTAGTTTCCAAGCCTCTTGTATTTGCTTACGTTGGTATTTTTTAAGCATGGTTACGGTCTGCTGATCTATGTCTATATCTCGGTAACCAGCTTTTGATTTTGGACTGTTTACTTCCTTTCTATAATTTAAAGTCTTTGTGATATGCACAACCGAGTTATCAAGGTCAATATCAGACCATGAGAGAGCTAAAGCCTCGTTAATACGGCAACCCGTAGCAAATAAGAACTTGTATAGCACGGTTTCATAGTAATAACGGTATCTATTACTATCTAGGCTATCTAAGTAATCAATGAATTGTCTTAGTTCCTCGTTATTAAAGTGTTTAACCTTTTGACGCTTTGCTTTTTGGATATTTCTAGGAAGGATAACCTCACGCGCAGGGTTAAACGGTATAGCTTGCATGACTACGCCATACTGTAATATACGTTTGTTAAGCGCGTGTATTCTGTCGTAATAAAGATAAGCCCCCGCTTCTCCTTTGTTGGTCTTATTAGCAACCTTGTTGATAATCGACTGTATCAATGGAGTTGTTAGCTTGTCTAGTTTAAAATCGCCAAACAAAGGCAAAATATGGTTATTTAATATCTTGTAAACACTATCTTGGGTATTCGGTTTGACTGTATCTTTATAGCTTTCCCACCATAAAAGAGCTAGTTCTTTATATGTTGTGATAGAGCTAGCCTTAAAGCGTGTTGAGCCATTGGCTTTAAAATCAAATTGCGCTTGTTGGGCTTTGGTCTTGAGTTCTTTCTTTGTCCTGGCAGTGACTTTAGTTGTTACTTTCTTGCCAGTGACTACATCAACACCAAGATAAACATTAGCACGATAGACGGTTGACCCGTCTTTTTTCTTTATCTCGTTAATTTTCATGATAAACCTTTCTAAACATCAGCAGGCAAGCCGTAATAAAGTTTTTAGAGTGGTTTATAGGGTTATCAGATTAAAATAAAACAATTAATTTTGATTATCTTATCAGAAAAATGCTTTACATTTCAAACGTGCGTGATATAATAATGTCAACGAAGATAACTTGTGAAGGATTAGCTCTGGGTTCCCGAATGGGAGTAGGCGTAAGCTTAGAATTCCTATGACCCTGGGGTTATCTTTTTTTTATGGCCAAAATTTTGCTAATTATATCAGAATCTTCCTTTATTTTCTCTATAACAAAGTCAACTAGTTGTTGAGAATAGCGTCTTGAACCAACAAACTCGTAGCAGTATTTGTCATTTTGTTTTAAATCATAAAACTCCATAACTAAGCCTAGTGTGTAATCATTAAAATCATTCTCTCCTTTTTTTGACCTATAATTAAAAGAGATTTGTTTAGTTTTGAGTTGTTTATTAACTGAATCGATAACATTTTTTCGACTAAGTTTATATTTATCTTTGGGATCCTGGAGTTTAGTAATTATTTTGGCTGATATATCCGAGTTTGGATCTATTGCATAAGTAAAATCAGCCTTTGATTTATCTTTTATTTGTATAAACTCATGTCTAATTGGAATAAACAAATCGTTTGAAGAATGGTTAGCTTCTAAAACCTCTAACTCATTTTTGTTTTTAATTAGACGTTCAGCCATTTCTTGCGAATACTTCCCACGAATATCCTCGTTACTCAAAATATTTAGGTTTACAGAGAGAGTGAGAAAATTTTGTGCAATATAATTTGTAACATCAATATCATGAAATCTTTTTATTTGTTCTGAGAAGTTGAAAACGCAGGATTGAAAGAACGGAGCATAAATTGTTTCATAGTCTTCTGTTATAAAATGTGTACTAGTGTTTCGTAATTCTATAATCTTCTCCAGGTTTATTCTAAGAGGTTGTTTTTTATCTGTATAGATTGTTTTGATTGCTTTTTCAAGAGTTATAGTTCTATTAGTATTAGGAAAATATATTGATATGTTTCTTTTTAATAACTCTGCCTTCAACATCAACTCCCAAGCATTACAAATAAAGAAACTAAATCCTTCAATCCTATACTTAATCGTTGGTTTGTTATATATTTCTAGACCCATAATAAAAGCTTCAATGCTTTTATCGACTAGTCTTTCTGCTAAATTTTCCAAAATATCTCCTTTGGCCTTCTAAAAGGTCTTTTTTGTATGTATAATGTAGTTTTTTCTTCTTATCAGAAAAACAAGAAATCACTTTAAACTCAATTAAATAGCGAGCTGATAAAGAATGAAGTTCGAGTGAAGCAAGAGGAAAAAGCTAGTCGAGTTTATCAAAGATTGATATTATACAATCTCATATTTTCTGTAAAATTTCCCAAGTTACACTATTTACTGTATCTTATTCCATTTAACGTATTTCGTAAAGATATAATATCTTCTTCTGATAAAGGCTTACTGTCAAGGGTAATGTTATGAATACTATCTTGGTCATCGAGAATATTCAAATCAACTAATTTGTCTTTATTCTCCTCTTGTAAGTGATACCTGGCAAAATGTCCCGTTTTAGAACGAAGATTTTTTACTGTTAGATAAATTTCAAATTCTTGCTTACTAAGATTATTTAATAATGTCCGATTAGTTTCGGTTTCGATTTTAGTTTCGATAGCGCTTAGATCAACCTCAAACAATTCCATGAATTCACTCAAAATAGATTGATACCAGTAGTCAAGAACAATCTCTTGTACGTATTCTTGGTTTGTGTACGAAGAAAAGTCATCATAGTATATATATCCTCCGTAGTTACCTACTCCATATTTTGAGTCGAGAAAATCAGAATAACCCGAGATGGACATCATGTCTTCAAAAGACCACGACTGAACACAGTCCTTAAAATCTTCTAAAGTTGAAATAGGTTTTCCGTCATCTAAATATCTATTTAGGTCTTTTTTTATTTCGTCAGAGTATTTATCCCAAAATTCAGTTATTGTATCAAAAACAAGAACTTCAACTTTTTGTTCTTCCGCTAACTCTAATTCATAATATACATCCCACGTAATAGGTGACAATTCAGATACCCCATATATTATTTTAAAGAATAACTCTTTTGTAACAGTTCTTTTTCCGTTTTCGATATTTGAAATATATGGTTGAGATATTCCGATTTGTTTTGCAAGCGTTACAACCTTGATATCTTTATCTTTCCTTATTTTTTTTAAAAAATTCCCGATTATATTCATATTTAAACTCCTTTATCAATCGATATTATAACAAGAAATATTTCACTTGACAACGAAAATTAAAAGAGTAAACTAAAATATAACAAGGAATATTTCTTGTTATATTTAGAAAGGAGTAAAAACATGAGAAATAATTTTCGTGTCATTTTGGCCAAAAAACGAAAAACAGTCGCTGATTTGTCTAAAGATACGGGTATTTCAAAAACAACCCTAACTAATCTTTATTATGAGCGTACAAAAAATCCCGATAGCCAAACTTTACTTAAATTATCCAAGTCCCTTGGTGTGACTATCGATGAACTTTTGAACGTGGAAGAATAAGAGCAACAAAAAAGCCTACGAGAGCGACCGAACTAACGAGGCTTTTAACAACAATAACTAAAAAGAAATTACAGCAGGCAAGCCGTAATAAGGTTTTTAGTATCTGTATTTTGATACCTCAATTATATCATAGATTGCTGGTATCGTGTACCCCTACTTAGAGCGCTACCTCTTAAAAATGGAATAACATCACAGAAAGAAACAAAATTGAGGTAAATACAATGGCTAAAAAAACAAAGAATAACACAATCACGATTAAAAAAAGCAAAAACCTAGGCACTGACCTAACTAATATCATGTCTGGTTTACAAGCACTACGCCACCATGCTAACACTCTTATGATCGCAAAGCACGCTGGGGCAGATAATGGGCTACTACGCCTTGAAACAGATAACTTTCTGGAAACAGTCTTTGATATGGTAGAAATTTATTCTAACGAGTTAGATAGAGTTGCGTTTTACCTACTCGAGTGTGATAACCCAGAGGAATTAATAGCATACGAGACAGAGGAAAAAGGAGTATAAATCATGGTTAATGAATTGAATTTATCTGCAAGCCAGGTTATTGTCCTAGCTATCATTTTAACGCTTGCCCTAACCGTTTTATGGCTTAAAAAAAGCTATTTTCAGCTTGATATAGAGCCTAAAACTGATACCGTGACAGATAATACCACGCGCAACGTAGGCACACGCTACGGGGCTTATATTCAATCTCAAGGCAAGTATTACAACTAGAAAGAGGAATATCATGACAGAAAAATTTAACTTATCAGCCGAAAGAGCTAAAAACTTTGGCTTAGATCTTGAAGAGGCTTATAACACTATGGTGGCTTTTTCCCTTGAAAATAAATTAGATTGTTACCCACCACAAGACCGCAAGAAGTTAGAGAGTGTGTTTGAGTTTTTAATGGACGCCACTGATATGTGGATGAATGAGCAAATTATGGTAAGTAGCCAAGAAAGAGGTATGAATGAAAAGAAATAGACCACTAGAGGTTGAAACGAAAGTCTTAGCAACTCTAAAGAAAGGGCGTGTTAACGCTACGACTGGTGGAGAGATAGCCACTATAACGGGTTACAACTCTCGTCTAATATCTAGTGCAATTAGCAACCTAATCATTCGCTATGGTGTTCCTATCATTGGTGCTAGGGTTGGTATTCGTAATGGTTACTATATCGCAGAGACCAGAGAGGAACTATTAGAGGGGCTTGTATCCCTTAAAAACCAAGTCAAGAACGAGCAAAAAAGGCTCGACGTTCTAATGTCTATTGAGGACGTTACTAACTACGAGAAAATACTAGAAAGGAGCTAATATGCAAGTATTGAGTGAAGAATACCAAAAAGAGCTTGCCCAAGGGGTTATATCGGTACTAGATAAAGCCCTAGAGGGCTATTCTAAGCTCGATAAACACCAGTTAGGGCTAATGACTGCCCAGCAAGCTATGGATGAACTAGGCCTTAAATATAATACTCTAAGACGTTGGGAGGAAGCAGGGCTTAAACGCTACCAACCACCCGTAGAGGATAGCCGTAAAGTATATTATCGTATCAGTGACATTTTGGCATTTTTGGGGGTGGAAAATGGCTAAGACTAAAACGAAGACTAAAGTTTATTTTTGGCTCAAATTTGATAAAAAGTTCTTTGATAACTTATTTATTAAACGTCTAAAAAGTGTAAATGGCGGTTATGCTATGACCGTGATCTATATTAGGCTCATGCTTGAAAGCCTAGAAACTGATTGCATATTGTATTATGAGGGATACTTTGACAGTTTAATTCAAGAGTTAGCGCTTAAGTTGGACGTTAGCGAGGATGATATTAGCATGACAATTTCTTACTTTACAAATTGCGGTCTCATCCAAATTGACACAGACGGTAATGCTAAGTTTCCTCAAGCTGAAGCCTTACTTGAACAAGAAACAAATTGGGCACAATATAAGCGAAAAGGTCGTAAAGTTGGACAAATTCCAACCAATTTGGACAATGTCCAACGAGTGTCCAACCAGTGTCCAACAGAGAAAGAGATAGAGAAAGAGATAGAGAAAGAGATAGAGAAAGAGATAGAGGTAGAGGAAAAAACCACCACTACCACCGCCCCTATTTTTAGCCAAGAGTTTATCAATCTCTATCAGAGTTTTGAACAAGAAAGCGGGCGACCTTTATCAGCTATCCAACAACAAGAATTAGGCTATATGCTAGATGAGTTTAACGCTGACTTGATCTATGAGGCACTAAAAGAAGCCGTCAACCAAGGCAAGGTAAACTTTGCATATATCAAGGCCATTCTTACACGCTGGAAGCAAGATAACTTGCTAACCGTTGACTTAGTTCGCAACTCAAAAGCTAACCGCAACAAAAAGGCAGAGGAAGAAACTCTAACAAGTAACTTTCCACCACTGCCATTTTAGAAAGGCGTATCTATGACTAAAGAAACAGAAACGGCTATTGAAAAGCCTAATTTTCTTAAAATGGCTAAAAGAGTAGTGACACTGGATGAAGTTTGTCCAGTCCACAACGTCCATTATCAGCAGCTTAATAAAGCGGTTTTAATTGCAGGCGAGAATAAACCTCGACATCCAAAGCCTTATTGTCCCGTTTGTGTCAAAGAGGGCATTTCTCAAAAGGAACTGTCCGAGATTGAGAAAAGCCAAAATCAAGGCTTATATCTCAAAACTTATAACATCCTCGAAAGCAAAAGCACTGTTCCCAAGGAGCTGAAAGCAGCAACCTTTGATAACTTTATCGCTGAAACACCAGAGGAAAAGCAACTCTTAGCCTTTGCTAAAGGGCAAGTCCAAAAGTACCTAGACGGTATGGCAGGAAATACGCTTATAACGGGCAATACTGGGGTAGGAAAGAGCCACCTATCTTATGCTATGGGCAAAGCGATTAACGAGGGCTATCGGGCTAAGAATGAGCCTAAGAGTGTCTTGTTTATCAGCCTTACCGAAATCATCAAGGAAATCAAAAACGGTTGGAATTATGGCCGCCATGCTAGCTTAACCGAGCATGAGGCGTTAAACCTTATGACAAGCGTTGATTATCTGATACTGGATGACCTAGGCGCAAAGAACGCTGAAATTAAGCCAAAAGGCGACTGGGAGCAAGATTTTCTGTTTGATATTCTCAATAACCGAGATACTACGATCATCAACACTAATTTAAGCGGTGATGAACTTAGAAAGGTTTATAATGAGCGCAATACAAGCAGAATTTTGAAAGGTCTTGACGGTAATTCATTCAAGGTCTTTGGCATCAAGGATAAGCGCTATAACATTAGTGCCTTGAAACAAAAGAACTAGAAAGAGAGGTGCTTAAATGGCTTTTACTTTCTCGAAAGAGCTCACTGACTACTATCAAGCAGATACTGCCGCTACTGCTATTCATGGCTTTATATCGGGCTTGTATGAGCAACCAATGATTAGTATCACTTTAAAAAACAGTACCCCAAGATCTAAAAAGTATATGCTAACCATTGAATATGAGGCAAAACAAAGCCTTGACAACGCTTTTGAACGTATATGTAATGGCGTTAAAGATTTTAATAAGGCCAGAGCATTAAGCGCTGAGCTTGATAAACGACAAACTATAAACAATGCTAAAAGTATGCTTAATGTTTATAGACGTATGGAAAGGATAGCAGGCAGCCCCTACGATCCTAACGCAAATAGAACAAGTAATAACGCCTTAAACATCGATATTTCAGCTCTTGAAAATACTCAACAAAACAGAAAATTCATTGCTGGGCTAGAAAGAGACTGCATGAGAGAGGCAATCGAAAAAATTCAACCCCAGGAACTAAAGACAATCTTAGTTGAAAAATACTGCATACCAATCAGGAAAAGTAACATAGAACTCTATTACGACTTAGGACGTTCTGAAAGCGCCTTTTATCGTGTTCTTGATGATGCACTACTGAAGTTTGCAGCAATCTACAAAAACGGAAAACTATTAGCTTTTCTATAAACAAGAAAGAGAGACTAAAAATGACTGAAAACCACTACCTAGAACAAGCGGAAAAAGACAGACTGGAACTTGAACAGCACCGCTTAAATTATATGGCTGATGATACACCTATTGAGCCTAGCGTTATTCCTAAACTAATGGAAATAGCTAAAAAGTTACAAGCAGAGGATACCAGTCTGAACATTTATGGACTGTATAAGCACCCAGAAGCGCGTGCTAAACTATTCTCACAGATAACTGAAGCTTGTTATATGGCTTTGAATGCTACACCGACACAAGCCCAAAGATTGGCATTTTGCGACTATCTAGAACAGCAATACGAAAACACCTTAAAGAAAATGATTGTCAGCACAGACAAACAGGCACTAGGTGAGTTACTAGATTTGGTAGAGCTACCAGCAGAGATAGAAAGCCAGTTTATCCGAGATATGGCAGTCAGTGGGATACTAGCCAAAGATTGAACAATGAAGCGTTTGGGTTATCTGAGCGCTTTTAAAAACTTGAAAAAAGTTGATATAAAATGCCCTAATTGTTGGAAAATGTCGGAATAAAACACTACTATGTTATTGGAAAATATGGTAATGAAAATCATAAATGTTAGAAAATACTAGAATATAAAAGTATATAGTGGCGCGTGGTATAAGAATGTTGAGAAATGTTGATATAAAACCCCTCTAATAAGCCCGTAGCACGATTTTATAATAAGGGTGGTGTAATATTTTAAAATTGACCCCCGCCCCCTTCTCGTGCTAAGGAGAGCCACGACAAGGTGTTGTCTTACATCACGCGCAATTTTTTCCAGTTTTTTATAGGGTGTCTATACCAATTTATACTAGGTTTTCGCTATAATAGAATTACTAAAAAAGATACGTATTTTTTCTGTATCAATTACGAATAGTAAAGAAAAAGAGAATGATATAATGCTAACCTATGATGAATTTAAAGAGGCTATGGACAAGGGTTTTATTAAAGGTGACACTGTCCAGATTGTCCGAAAGAATGGCAAGATCCACGACTACGTTTTAGATGGTGAGCGAGTTGAGCCACACGAAACATTGAGTTTAGAAAAGGTATCAGATATAATAAAGGAACTAGGCGAGAACAACTAAAAAAGCACCTTTCTGGTGCTATTCTTTGACTTATTTAACCTTAACTTCCATTGTTCCGTTAAGTTTTTGGCTAGCTAGAGCGTTGCCGTCATCCGTTTTAATGTGAAACATCGGATAACGCTCATAATTGACATTGTTGATTGCAGCCCAGACGTTAAACGCTTCATGTTCTTTGGCAAGCATTCCATCAGCAAAATTCTGTAAGTCAGCTTTGCTATATGTTTTATATTCGTTAGGCACAGTCATATATAAAATGGTGCTACGATTGTAAAAACTATATGTACTAATATCCAGACCTTTATCAGTCAAATCTTGCTTGAAGTAGTCAATAAAGCTACCCATTTGACCCTCGGTAATGTCTTTTAGCTTATCTTCCGAGCTTGATTCTGAACTTGATTCTTTTGAAGTTCTTTCCTCACTCTTTGAACTTGACGCTTTGGCACTGCTAGACGGCTTACTAGCTTTAGGTTTTGCCTTTGAAGAAGACGAAGCTGTTTGGACTGTCTTGACTGGTTCTGTTTCCGTTTTTGGAGCAAGTCCAGTTAATTCAAAAACTTTCCCAAGCACAGCCAAGCAGACAAGCACAATAGCCCACTTTTGCCAACGTTTTAGGGTTTTCCATTTACTCAACATTTTAGATCTCCTTTAAATGTTTACTTTTTTCCAAATACTCATTTTTCACAAACGTCCCATTACAAATAGTTGCCAACTAATCCTTTTGTATTAAGTAAACATAATTAAGATAATCTAGTTTTGCGTTTTCGTCCCTATATTGAAATCACTTGACATTCTAGCATTTTTTATAGTGTTATTCAATAGGGATAGAATACTTATATAATAAAAAAAGCACCTTGCTAGTGCTTTTCTCTTGCCTGCTAAACTCGTAAAGTGATTGATACCCTAACGGGTATTTTTTTGCTTTCCTTTTTGCTAACTTTCGAGGTAAGCAAACGGCAACTTATGGGGTATGAATTACTAGAATAGCTCACAAAATCGCTTTGTTATCACTCTAATAAAACCTATGAAAAAGCAGGGAATATTTTGGTAAGAAACGCTTTTAACACATTTCCTAGCAACTTCCTTGTATCTTATGTCT
>ERZ1023420.239-NODE-239-length-18427-cov-4.513172_pt1 | contig 18427 bp, 18 predicted proteins | sample MGYA00380512_ERZ1023420 | MGnify/ENA primary metagenome ERZ1023420 (study PRJEB33173, sample SAMEA4830390) | metagenome | study: EMG produced TPA metagenomics assembly of the PRJEB25223 data set... | reverse complement strand
GAAAGACAATGCTCAACAATTTACAGATAATATTTTGATATTGCATGGCAAGGAGGATGGGTTAGTAAGTTATGAAGATTCTTTACAGCTTTATCAAGAAATAGGATCAGCGCATAAATCATTACATGTTTATGATCGTTTGGAGCATGAAATTTTTAATGAAAGTTCTTACAATAGAACTATTTTTAACGAGGTTGTTGAATGGCTTGAAACGGAATTAAATAAAAACTAAAATAGTATAGTTATATGAATAATTTAAACGCATATACTTTTGTTTGATTTATTTTAGATGATATCCAACAGAAACTTGCCCAATTTATAAGTTTATAGAGTATATAACCAATGACAGGTTTTGTTCATCAGCATCTATGTTTATAAGAAATTATGAGAATACTAAAAGAGACTTCTTTTTAAAAAGAAGTCTCTTAATTATTTGCTAACCATATTTTATCTTAATGGGTAACGTTTAAGTGTTTAGTATATATGTAATAATTTTAAATTAAAGCGCCGATTAAGTTTAAAGTTAATAAAAAGATAAATAATACGATTGATATTATAGCAGCATAGTTTAAGGATAATTTGCCTGTAGCGTGTAATAACAACATAAATAAATAGCTTTGTATTATAAGTTTAAAGTCAAAAGCACCTAAAATTTCATTACCTGCATTAAATATATTTAGACTTAAAATATTATATTTTTCAGGGTTTAATCTAAAGAAGAATTGAATTATGACCACTATTAAAGTCACTATATTAATAACCAATACTAATGAAATAGATCCAGAAAACAAACTTTTAACTCTAGGTTCTGTTTTAAATATTTTAGTCACTATTAAGGATAAGATAAAGATAAATAAAATAGAAATTATAGCAGAAAAGGCCCCCATAATAGTGGAAAAAGTTCTAGTTAATACCAATAATGTATCTTGATTGATTCCTTCAATAGAATCTAAAGGTTTTTCATCAGTTATTAATTGCCATGATAAGAGGGCAGATAACATAGCAAATAAGATAGCTATAAGTAAGTTACCTCTCCATTTGGTAGAGGCTCTTTTTTTATAAAAACTGTAAAAAAATGGCCATTCACGTTTATCCAATTTAAAACTCCTTTCTTCACATAGATAACTTAAAAATAACATAGCGCAAAACACAAATTTAATAAATATTATATATTATATATTTCCAAGGCGGTTTTCGGAAATATATACTTGGAATTAATATTGTGTCATCGTATTGGCTTTAGTTTTTTGAAGATACATCTAATAAAAATTGTCATAATAAGGTTTTGTAGGTCATTAATTTCGATACATAAAGTAAGAAGTTAAACGATTTTTGGATTAAATTCTAAGACTAAATTTTTCATTACTGTATATACATTTCTTATACATTCTTTTTAATTTTTAAAGCGGTTTTCTTCGGTTTTTATTGGAAGTTATATTTTGGCTAGAATATTGATTAGTAAGCATTCAGAGTCCTAACATAAATAAAATGATTTTGGGTAGAGACAGTAAAGAGGTGTTTTCATGTTAACGAGGGAAGAAGTATTTGATTTTGTTAAAGAAGCATATGATGTCGTTCCAGATTATCCTTGGCAAACGTATTCTAGATATGCAGCTTTAAGACATAAAGATACTAGAAAATGGTTTGGCTTAGTTATGAATATCACTTCCGATAAAATAGGTTTACAAACAGATGAAATGATTGATGTTTTAAATCTAAAAGTTAGCAAAGAATTTATCGGACCGTTAAGAAAAAAGGAAGGTGTTTATCCTGCTTATCATATGAGCAAAGCCAATTGGGTAACGATTAATTTAAATGAAATACATAATATAAATCAAATTAAAGATTTAATAGCAGAAAGTTATGAATTAACGAGATGATTTTTGGACTTTTGAAATGAGTTAAAAAAGTTTTTTGACCAATGATCATTATAAATTATATAAAAAGAACTCCTCACTAAGGGTTCAGTATTTTACCATTAATGAGGAGTCTCTAAATTATGAAAATTTCTCTATCCTACTTATAACGTAATCAATTATACTATGAATTATAAATTTAACCTGAAAATTAAAAACTGTTATATGATTACCATAGATAAAAATGTAGATTTGTTTGAAAGGTTAGTTAAGACTGTAGAAACATAGTTAGAAAAAAGCTAATCTCTGTAGCTCACTTTATTTATTTCGTTTGTTGAATCTTTTGCATGCTTTTTTGGAACCTCTATTTAAATCATAATCAAGTTTTCTTTGATCATAATTTTGAAACAATTGATTCAGATCATAGCCTTCAGGATATAAATCTGTTGCACGAACTTTTAACTTTAACCTTTTATGATTAATTTTTTTCAACTCGTTTTTGTAAAATACCGTAACTTCACCAACTGTGTTAATCTCATCATAAACTGTAGCAAGTTCATTTTTATCCAACAGTTCAACTTGGTCCCCGCGTTTATATGTTTCTACTGATGGGCCAACTGAATGATTTTGTGTCATTTCATTTTTGGGTAACAATTTTTGCGGGATTTCATCAAATTTATAAGGTTCGCCTGCAATATACTTTTTCGCATTTTCAATAACATTGTGTTTGAGATTCATTTTATGTGCTAACCAGATAGCATTACTTTCCCCAGATGTTCCTATTAATAATTGATACAATGGTTCCAAGCTTTCTTTATTAAATGCCATAGCAGCATTCATAAATCCTGGATGTTGGTTAGAATATTCCTTAATTTCTCCATAATGCGTTGTAGAGACGGTTATACACCCTAATTTATAAAACTCATTTAGCATCGCAATTGCTAAAGCAGCACCTTCATTTGGCTCTGTACCATTACCAATCTCATCTAACAGTAATAAAGTATGATTATTCGCTTTATCCATAATATAGGATAAGTTTTTGAGATGTGAAGAAAATGTACTTAGCGCATTTTCAATACTTTGATTATCCCCTATATCTGCAAATATTTGATCATATACTGCAATTTCTGAATCAGAGTTTGCAGGTATGTGTAAGCCTGACATAGTAATTAAAGTAAATAGTCCAATCGTTTTTAATACAATTGTTTTACCACCGGCATTAGGACCTGTAATGATTAAAGTTCTATAGTCTGTACCAATCTCAAAATTTAAAGGTACAGCCTTTTCTGTTAAAAATGGATGACGTCCTTCACGAAGTTTCGTAACACCTATATTATTAATTTTGGGTGCTATACCTTGATAAACTTTACTATATTTTGCTTTTGCAAATATAAAGTCATACAAACTAATAACTTCAATGTTCATTTGAATATAAGACATTTGCTCCATGATTAAACCTGAAAGTGTCGCTACAATTTGATATTCAATATCAGCTTCTTCCATTGTAAGTTTATGCAATTCAGCAGTATCCTTTAAGATGATGCTCGGTTCTATAAAAACAGTGTTACCTTTACTTGAAGTATCTATAACACTACCTGATATTTGGTTTTTAAAAGAAGATTTGATAGGGACTAAATAATGGTTATCCCTTTCGACTATATAAGATTCTTGGACATATTGTGCGTTTTTACTAATAAACTTGTTTAATTTATCTTTAATTTTGCTTTCAAAATCACGCTTATGCTTACGTACTTTAGCTAACCTATTACTAGCATAATCATCTATACTATTATTTTTAATTGTACGGTTAATTTCAGATACTAAATCATCGAAAAAATACATAGATTGTGCGTACATAGCTACTTGTGTGGATGTGTAACTTTGTTTATCCATAAAATCTGCTAATTTTTTACAGCCACGGAAAAAATCTAAAATATGGATTAAATCTGAAATATCTAAGATGATACCCTTTTCAAGTTTTTTAATTATTGACGTTATATAAACTGTTCCTAAAAAAGGTGGTGTACCTATTGTGTTAATAATATTGAGTGCTTCAGTGGTTTCTAGAAGTTGTTACTCTATTTTTTTAATGTTTGTTATGGGTGTTAAATTTTCGACTATTTGTTTTCCTAAATTGCTTGTACAGTAAGTCTTTAATTGTTCTTTAAATTCAATGTAACCTAATTTTTCTAAAGTTTTATTATTCATATTTGCCTCCATTTATATAAATGAAGATACGCATAAAAAAGGCGCAGTAAGACATACCGCGCCTATGGTTTCAATTTATTAATAATAAGAAATCCATACAGAAATTTGAATATAGTGGGTATCTTCAAGAGTAATTTACAATATAAAAAAGCACAGACTTATCCATACTCAATATATTGACTTTAATTTTTTATAGAAAAACTACTCTCACACTCATAAAGACACCTCTTATATTTGTCTAATCGATGTAAATATAACATATTTACGTAAATTTTTAAAATCATTTTTTAACTTAAGATAAACACGTTCAATTGATGATTATAAATTTAATAATGAGGAATAAAATTATTATCAATTCATTATTTGATAAGTATATGAAGAATTTAAAGATAGTCTTATGTAAACCTATTGAAAAGACAGAAACTTTATTAGAATGAGGGGGCAGTAAAATGACTCAACATAATGAAATTATTAAATGCGCAGAAAAATATCATTTACACATACAACCTCAAACAATAGCATTGAATGAATCAGGACTAGATTTCCAAGTTGCATTCGGAGAAGATGAACACGGCGTAGAATGGGTTTTGAGACTACCAAGGAGACCTGACGTTTATAAACGCACAAAATCTGAAAAACAAACAGTAGATTTCTTACAAAAAAATGTTTCTTTTGAAGTGCCGAAGTGGAAAATACACGAACAAGACCTTATTGCTTATCCAAAACTGACAGGACAACCCGCAGCAACGATAGATCCAGAACTACAAGATTATGTATGGGCAATTGAACATAAACCAGTACCAGAAAACTTTATTAACACATTAGCTGAAACACTTGTAGATTTACACAACATACCAGAAGAAAACATTTCTGCACAGCATATAAAAATTAAAAACATACAAGAAGTAAAAGATGACTTTCAAAGAAGAATGAATAAAGTTAAAGAAACTTATGGTGTAGCAGATGACTTATGGAATAGGTGGCAACGATGGTTAGAAAATGATGAACTATGGCCTCGACATGCGACCATGATTCATGGAGACTTACATCCAGGACATATCATGGTAGATGACGAAGCAAATGTTACAGGTCTCATAGACTGGACCGAAGCAATACACTCCGATCCATCAATGGATTTTATGGGACACCACCGTGTATTCGACGATGCAGGATTGGAGCAACTCATAACAGCATACGGTAAAGCTGGAGGAGAAACCTGGCCACGAATGAAAGAGCATATTATAGAACTCAATGCTGTATTTCCAATGTTTATTGCTGAATTTGCGATGGAATCAGGAGAAGCGGCATATGAAAAAATGGCATTAAAAGAGTTAGGTATGGAAGCGTAGAAATTATCAAAATATATAATTTGTGTTATTTTACATCATGGTCTATAATATTTAGTGATTAATCAATAAATATTATAGAGGTGTTTTATGAAAAATAATAATAGCGCAAAAAGAGAGCAAGAAATCTTAGAAGCTAGTTTAAAAGCATTTGCTGAAAATGGCTACTATAAGACAACTACAGCGCATGTAGCTACTATAGCTAATATTTCGCAACCATATGTGTTCAAGTTTTTTAAAACAAAAGAAGAGTTATTTATCGCTTCTTTAAATCAAGCATTTGATAGAATTATACAAAACTTTAAAAACATTGAATCGACAAAAGAGAATATTGTCAATGATATGATTGATGTTTATGAAAACATTTCTACAACGTATCCTAATGAGGTTAGCATTCAAGTCGTTGCGCTTTCTGTAACAGAAGAAAACATACAACAAACTGTCAGAACGGGACTATTAAATATTAGAAGTTATGTATTGGATAGATTTATAGCTGAAGGTGTAAGTGAAGCAGAAAATGAAGTAACTACTTTCTTATCAAGAGGTATACTGTGCAACATCTCACGATTTATCAATGCTCCAGAATTGATTGATCGTAGTATAAATTGATAACTACTTTATGTAGTTATTTATTTTTAAATTTTATTTATTGATTAATCACTAAATTAAAAGGGCGTGTTTATAATGAAAAAAGCTATCGTTTTAGGTGCAACTGGTGGTACAGGAGAAGCTGTTGTTTCGGAATTATTACGTCGAAATATAGAAGTTATTGCTTTTGGTCGTTCAAAAAATAAATTGCAAAATTTAATTTCAAAATATAATAATACAAAGCTTTCTTATGCTTTAGGGGATATATTTAATTACCAATCAATTGAAAATGCAGCTGTAGATGTTGATATTATCTTTCAATGTGCAAACGTACCTTATCAAGAAATGGAAGAAAAGTTACCCATCATTGGTAATAATGTAATGAAAGTAGCTGATAAGTTATCAAAAAATATCGTCATCGTTGATGGGATATATGTTTATGGTCATCAATCTGCGATAGGTGATGAAAATCATCCCAAATTGCCACATACAAAAAAAGGAAAAATACGTCTTCAATTTGAAAATTTAATATTTGATAGTAACAAATGGAAAAATGCGAAACCGTTAATTGTTAGATTGCCGGATTATTTTGGACCGAGTTCCCAAAATTCATATTTACAGCCTACAATAAATGGTGTTTTAAACAATAATAATACTATCTTTATCGGTAATTTGAAGACACCGCGTGAGTATATATATTTACCAGATGCAGCTAAAATGATCGTAAATATTGCTGAAAAAGACGATGCTTATGGTGAAAATTGGAATATACCAGGAGGAAATCCTATTTCTGGAAAAGAGATTATTCATTTAGCACGTAAAAATACTAATTATAAAAAAGCAATCATTCCATTAAATAAGACAATGATATTTTTAATGGGAATATTCAATCCTTTCATGAGAGAAATTACTGAAATAATGTATATTACAAAGGAAAGTTTTATTTTAAATGGTCAAAAATATGAAGACCGAGTTGGTCCAATTATAAAAACTGATTTTGAACAAGCGTTAAATGAAACATTAAGTCATAATAGCAAAAATAAAGTATAAAAATAAGTACAAATCTTTTAGTTTGTATTTATACAAACTGCTGATAAAGTCTCTAACTTTGTTGGCAGTTTTTTTGTGCATGCTTTTCGCGGGCATTACCTTAGCCTGTAGTCTTCGGGTAGTGTTTTCCACAGAAGTCGCCCCAAACGCACTGTAAATATTGTAAATGTTATTTATTCGTACGCTCCCCACATTAGCTTCAAGACTTGTGTGGGGATTTTTACACGCCTCTCTTAAATCCGATTTTAATTTCTAATTTAAATTAAATTGTTTAACAAATTAAAATGTTTTCGAATGTATTACATGATAATTTCTAAAAAATTACAATTTCGTTGTAATGAGTGATTTTTAATAATATTTAGTGCTTTTTATATCAAAAATTGATAATATATTTATTAGTAAGTTATTAAGTAGAGATAGTATTGTTTAAAGGAACATATATAATATTTATAAATTGTACCAGCGCACAAATGTCAGACGCTATGAATTTTTAATGGCACTGACCAATTCATATATATGTAAGATAATGACCCAACATGTTAACTAGGTGCAACCAGTAGTGGTTGTCATACAGAGTTTCCTTTAAAAATAGATGAATCATGAAATGTTTCAGCATTAATCATGCTATATCACACTTAATATCAAAAATGACAAAGTAAGAGGTATAAAAATGATTAAAGCAACAATGCAAGATCAAGAAAATGATAAGTATTTACTACAAATTGTAGATGCACATGTAATGAAGCGCATAACGAAAGACACACAAGAAAGCGCGTACTGCTGTTTATATCAAAGTGATATGTTGACGTTAGACGCGCTAACTTCGTATACCAATGAACTAAAGGTAACAAAAGATTACATTGGAGCGGCTAACATCAATTCGACACTAACAGCTATGGGTAATGGTTATTACCAAGCAACAGTGGCATTATTTAGCCAGTCAGCACAAGAGTTACGTCATGCAACAGAACATTTAACATTACTAGATGTCACTACAGCACGTAATTATATGTTAACAGCATAAACTATAGTTACATTAGCCTATAATAAGTGAACACGAATAGAGCAAGGTTTGAGACCAACGTATAATATTGGTTTCTACCTTGCTTTTTATTTTTTTATAATGCTAAAAGTTAATACATCATAATTTTAAAATGCAATTTAAATATGTAATCATCTTAATAATAGGTTGTAAAATTATGTTTTTCCGATATGATTATTTTTAAAAGTAAATTATGATCTAGCGATTAAATAGATGTAAGTTAAGAGGGTGGGGAGTCTTGCAGAAAAAACGAATGAAACTGAGTACAACAATTATTATCTTAGTAGGTATTGTTGTATTATCGGCGCTAGTGGTGACGAGTATTTTAATTAGCAATACCGTCCTAGAGGCTGTGCGACATACTGCAGAGGAAAAATCTCAAGTTGTTTCACGGACGATTGCGCATTCTGAAATTGTAAAATCTGGTTTGCAACATCAACAAGATGAACAGAAAATTCAAGAGTATACGTCTGAAATTCAATCAGTGACAGACGTGAGTTTTATAGTAGTCATGGATATGAATGGTATACGTAAATCACATCCTAAGCCTGAGCGTATTGGCAAGAAATTTCAAGGTGGAGATGAATATCCTGTATTACATGGTCGTGCTAGTATGTCAGAATCGAAAGGAACACTTGGCAAATCATTGCGCTCATTTACACCGATTTATGATGGTGATGAACAAATTGGTGCTGTAGCAGTAGGGATACCAATGGAAAATGTGAATGAAGCCTTTGCCAATGCTAACCGTGATATAATTTTAGGTGCTATTTTTGGCATTTTAGTAGGTATTGTCGGTGCAATTTTATTATCACGTTATATTAAAAAGATACTTCACGGCTTGGAGCCATCGGGCATTGCTCAATTGTTAGGGGAGCGTAATACTATGTTGCAATCTGTACATGAAGGCATTGTGGCTGTGAACCGTGATGGTCGTATCAACTTAGTTAATAAGTCGGCGCAAGATATCTTTAATAAAGCAGGGTTGCCTTCAGATCCAATAGGAATGCCTATTACAGATTATATGGATTCGACACAGTTGCCTACAGTACTAGAAACGGGTAAACCAGAACACGATGAAGAACAAAATATTAATGGATTGAAAATTTTAGTCAATCGGGTTCCCCTCTATGTCAATAATGAAATTGTGGGTGCAATATCTACATTTAGAGATAAGACAGAAATGGACCAGTTATCTCAACAATTAGTGGGCGTGCAAACATATGCGGAAACACTACGTGCGCAATCGCATGAATTTCGTAACCGATTACATGTTATTCAAGGTATGTTGCAAATGGAAAATTATGACGACTTACAGTTGTATATTAATGATATTGTAGAACATGGGTCAGAAGAAGATGATAATATTGCGACACATATTAAAGATGCGGCATTAGCTGGTTTTCTTATTGGAAAATTAAGTTTAGCACGGGAACAAAACATTACTTTAACGATTATAAATAAAACGGTAATTCCTGAGCCCCAGCATTCCTATTTAACACATGAAATCATTACCATTGTTGGTAATTTAATAGATAATAGCATGGATTCGCTCACAACTGCTAGTACCAAATCAATTGATGTTCAGTTGAAATATGACTTAGAACATCTTTATATTGATGTGATTGATTTTGGTAAAGGTTTAAGTGATGAGGTGAAACATAAAATCTTTGAAAAAGGTTATTCCACAAAAGGTAACCATAGAGGATACGGGCTGTATCTTGTGAAGCAAAGTATCGATAAAGTACAAGGGGATATTACGATAACAACACCAGAACAAGCTGGCACTATGTTTTCAGTAATGATTCCTTATCCAGAAAGAAGGCGTGAACAATGATTCGAGTATTAATTGTAGAAGACGATCCCATGGTCGCACAATTAAACAAACAATTTTTAGCTAAAATTGAAGGCTATACGCTAGTAGCTATGGCGAATAGTGTGGCAGAGGCACGTGAACGGTTAACTACAGAAGTAATTGATTTAGTTCTTTTAGATGTTTATATGCCAGAAGAGGATGGCTTAGCGTTGTTAAGTGATATTCGTGCGCAACAACTACCAACGGATGCGATATTAATAACGGCAGCTACCGATGTGACTCAAGTACAAACAGCTTTACGCTATGGTGCAGTCGATTACTTAATAAAACCATTTGAATTTGAGCGCTTTAAAACAGCATTAAATAAATATAAGCAACATTATGATTTGTTACAAGGTCAACAGTCCATATCACAGACGTCATTAGATCGTCAGTTATTGTCACAAACCCAAACACCAGATAATACGCAAGCCAACTTACCTAAAGGGTTAACGCAAAAAACATTACAAGCGATTATTAATAAAGTAAATGATTCTGGAGAACGTGCTTTCTCTACTGATGAAATTGCGGAAATGGCAAATATTTCACGTGTATCTGTACGTAAATATTTAAAATTTCTAGCTGATATAGAAGTATTAGAAGAATCAATGACATACGGTATCGGTAGACCGGTCTATTTATATACATTTAATAAAGAGAATATGTATATCGTACAACAATATTTACAATAGTTTTGAATGCCAAGTAACAGTAGTAAACAGTGTTCTGTAGAGCGCAATAATTGTGTTCAGAAATAATAATTAGAGCAAATGATAGCGCTTTTTTTAATTACAAAAAGATTATTAAACTTTCATAAACTAGGCTTCCCCTTTATTTAGCATTAGGATGAATATATGTTAAATGAGGGGGATTATTATGATTTCAAAAAGTGAAATGAAAGCGGTTTCTACTGGGTTGGGAGACAGAGATGCAAGCTTATGGACGAAAATAACACAGCTTAAAGTGGGCGTAGTGCCCTTACCATTATATATAACGTTAGCAATTATTATTTATGCAGCATCTGTTTATAATACATTACCACCAGATATGATTGGTGGTTTTGCAGTGATTATGATTATTGGAATTTTACTAGGTGACTTAGGTATGAAAATTCCTATTTTAAAAGATATTGGTGGACCAGCCATTTTAGCTTTATTGATTCCATCTGTTTTAGTATTTTTAAATTTAATTAATCCAGCGACTATGAAAGCTGTAACGACATTAATGAAAACATCGAACTTTTTATACTTATACATTTCGTGTTTAGTTGTCGGTAGTATTTTAGGCATGAATGGCAAGATGTTAATTCAAGGTTTCACGCGTATGTTTTTACCATTGATTGTAGGTACAGCATCAGCAATTCTCGTTGGTATCGGTGTCGGCTTTTTATTCGGTTATGATGTGATGCACACATTATTTTACATCATTGTACCTATTATTGGTGGTGGCATTGGTGAAGGTATCTTACCTTTATCATTAGCGTATTCATCTATCTTAGGTGAATCTGCAGAGTCATTTGTAGGGCAAATGATTCCTGCAGCAGTTATCGGCAATATTGTTGCTGTGGTATCGGCAGGTTTAATGATGAGATTAGGCGAAAAAAACAAAGCATTGTCAGGCAACGGGACTTTAGTTAAATCTGACGGTAAAAATGATTTAACGGCAGAAACGCAAAATGAAAAGAAACCAATCGACTTTGGCTTAATGGGTGCAGGTTTACTTATCGCATGTAGTTTCTTTATTTTCGGTGGGTTAGCAGAAAAATTTATAGGTATACCAGGTCCGGTTATTATGATATTACTTGCAACATTTATTAAATGTTTACAATTGATGCCACAGAAAATGGAAGACGGTGCGCATCATTTATATAAATTTGTTTCTACAAGTTTGACGTGGCCGCTTATGGTTGGTTTAGGTATGTTATATATTCCACTGGAAGATGTCGTGAAAATTGTAACACCAGCCTATGCTATTATTTGTGCTTCAGACGTTATTACGATGGTAAGTACAGGTTATTTTGTCGGAAAATTAATGAATATGTATCCTGTAGACGCAGCGATTGTTACAGGTTGTCACAGTGGTTTAGGCGGTACTGGTGATGTAGCTATTTTATCAGCATCAAGACGTATGTCCTTAATGCCATTTGCGCAAGTAGCAACACGTATTGGCGGGGTTTCCACAGTTATTGGCGCATCATTATTATTAAAACTTTTAAATTAATTAAGAAAATAGAACAATAAGGAGTATTAAAATGACTACACACACATATAAAGCAGAAGCACTTGCACTACATGAACAATACGCAGGTAAAATAGAAGTCGCGAGTAAAATTGAAGTCAATAGCGAAGAAGATTTAAGCGTTGTTTATACCCCAGGTGTGTCGGAAGTCTGTAAAGCAATTGCTGCAGATGAAACGAAAGTAAACAAGTTAACATCGAGAGGCAAAATGATTGGTGTTGTAACAGATGGTACAGCTGTTTTAGGTTTAGGAAATATTGGTCCGAAAGCCGCATTGCCAGTAATGGAAGGAAACAGTATTTTATTTAAATCTTTTGCAGGCTTAGATGCTTTTCCAATTTGCCTTGACACTACAAATACCGAAGAAATTATTGCTATGGTAAAAGCGTTACAACCTAATTTTGCAGGCATTAACTTAGAAGATATTGCAGCCCCACGATGCTTTGAAATTGAAGCACGCTTAAAAGAAGAACTAGATATTCCAGTCTTCCATGATGATCAACACGGTACAGCAATCGTTGTGTTAGCCGCATTACTCAATGCTAGTAAAGTAGTAAAGAAACAACATGATGACTTAAAAATTGTTATTAATGGGGCAGGATCCGCAGGTATTGCTATAGCTCGATTATTATTAGCTGCAGGCTACAACAATATTTCATTAGTGAGCTTAGAAGGTGTAGTGTGTGAAGGTGCAGACTGGATGAACCCAGCCCAACAAAACATTGCTACACAGACAAACAGTGCGCATATACAAGGTGATTTAAATGATGTCATTGTCCATGCGGATGTCTTTATCGGTGTATCGGGACCTAACGCTTTATCATCAGCACACATCGCTACAATGAATGAGAATCCAATTATTTTTGCTTTAGCCAATCCAGTGCCGGAAATATATCCCGAAGATGCTCGTTCTGCAGGTGCCACAGTTATAGGAACAGGACGCTCAGATTATCCAAATCAAATTAATAATCTACTCGCTTTCCCGGGTATCTTTAAAGGTATTTTACAAGCACAGAAAAAAGATATTACGATGGCAGCAAAAGTAGCAGCAGCTCATGCAATCGCTGAAGTAATTGCCCCATTAGAATTAACTGCCGATTACGTTATTCCTAGCGCGTTAAATCCTAATGTAGTAGATGCCGTGGCAGATGCTGTAGAAGCGGCCGTGACAGAGGATCAAGCTGTGACAATGAACTAAATCTAGTAATAATACAAACTTATAACGGCACTAAAAAGCACCTTAGATTAAAGTACTTCAGACTGTCGACAAAGTCTCTGACTTTGTTGGCAGTTTTTTTGTGCACGATTTCCGCTACAAAATCAGCTAATATAAGCACGCAGCATAAATAGTTTCATACGGGAGTATATCAATAAATTAATTCCTAACATTGTGCATTTCAATAAGTTATGATTAAATTAAAGAAAACGCTTTCGATGGAAATGAGGGGGATTATTTACTATGATTACTTTTATTGTATCGATCATTTTGCTAGTGGTAGGTTATTTCACATATGGTAAATACATTGATAAGATGTTTGGTCCTAATAAAGAGCGACCTACACCAGCCTATGATCAACGTGATAATGTTGACTATTTACCGATGAAAACGTCGTCGAATTCATTAATACAATTGCTGAATATTGCAGGGGTTGGACCTATTTTCGGTCCAATTATGGGAGCATTGTATGGTCCAGTAGCATTTATTTGGATTGTAGTGGGATGTATTTTTGCCGGTGCAGTTCACGATTATTTAACAGGTATGATTTCTATTCGTAACAAAGGGGCACATTTACCCGAATTAGCAGGGAAGTTTTTAGGTAAGGTCATGAAGCACTTTGTTAATATCTTCTCAATATTATTGTTATTACTGACAGGTACAGTTTTTGTGACAAGTCCGGCATTATTATTACATAACTTAATGGATGGTCGTATTGCTTTAGGCATTATTATCTTTGTGATATTTGTCTATTATGTATTATCGACAATCTTGCCTATTGATAAGATTATAGGTCGTGTTTATCCAATATTTGGAGCCTTATTATTAATTAGTGCGGTAGGTATTGGCTTTAGATTGGTTCAAACGGGAGCACCGATTCCAGAAATAAATATTCAAAATATGCATCCAGATGGCGCACCAATCTTCCCGTTATTATTCTTTACAATTACATGTGGGGCCTTATCTGGTTTCCATGCGACACAAACACCGATTATTTCTAGAACAACAAATAAAGAGAAAAATGGTCGTTTTATCTTTTATGGCATGATGATTGCAGAAGGTATCATCGCTATGATATGGGCTGCTGCTGGTATGAGTTTATTTAATGGTTACAGTGGTTTACAAGATGTCTTAGCACGTGGTGAAGCGGCATTAGTTGTAAGTGAAGCGTCGCATTTATTATTAGGTTCAGTATTTGGTACGATTGCTGTTCTGGGCGTTATTATCTTACCAATTACGAGCGGTGATACATCATTTAGAAGTGCGCGTATGATTATTGCCGATTATTTAAATATAGGGCAAAGTAAAATTATGAAACGTATATGGGTAGCGATTCCATTGTTTGTTATCAGCTTTGGTTTAACGCAAGTAGATTTTACTATATTATGGCGCTATTTCTCATGGGCGAACCAAACGACTGCCGTTGTAGCATTATGGGTAGGTGCAATGTATTTACTATTAGCTAAGAAAAACTTTTGGGTGGCAGCTATCCCAGCTACATTTATGACATGGAATATTTTCGTCTATATTTTAAGTCAAAAAATCGGGTTAGGGTTAGACTTAACATTAAGTTATTATCTTGGCTTTGGTTTAACGTTATTATGGATTATTTACTTCGTCTACCAATATAAACAAACGGTAGCGCAAACGTCATTTGAATTAGATCATCAAATACCATATGGTCAAAATACTGTGTCGTCTTAATCGTTGAATAAATAGCTAAAGAGCCTAACTCTAAGTAGGGTTAGGCTCTTTAAGTATGTCTACAGGAAGTCTAAAAGATAAGTAGTAGACATCCATTTTTAAGTTAAGCTGTAATGTTTCACGCTAAACAATAACAGTTTTTAATAACTTATATAGATTACTGACAGATGGCGTCGGTCAAAAATATAATTTCCTAAAAAGCTTGTGTCGTCGCACTTCGGCAAGTATGACTACAATTGAAATAAGACTAGTAGAATCAATAATTTCCCAAAGTTATTTGTGGTTAATACTTTTGTTGGTGAAGTCCAAATTCATAATAACAACCCCAGTAATAACAACGACGATACCGATAACATTGACGACCGATAAAATTTCATTGAAAAAAAGTGCACCAATCAATGTAGTACCAGCTGTACCTAACGCTGCCCAAATACTATATGCTTTGCTTAAAGGTAATGTTTTTAAAGAAAATAATAAAAAGATAAATGCGATACCGAAGCTAATAATTAATATTATGCTTGGAATGACATTGGTGAATCCTGAGGATAACTTCAACATTGAAGTACCAAAAATTTCAAAACCAATAGATAATAATAAATAAAGATAACCTTGCATGTACAATACCTCCTTAAAGCCTCAACAGTATGAGTCCGATAATAAGTAACATCAAACCTATTATCGTTTGACGTTGAATACGTTCTTTAAAAATAATAAAACCTACTGCCGCTGTTAAAGCAGTACCAATACCACTCCAAGCTGCATAAGTAAAACTGAGTGGAATCGACATTACTGTTAAAGACAAAAAATAAAATGCTAAAAGATAGCCGACAATGACACCAAGAACAGATAGTTTCTTGCGTGATATTGCGCTAAATTTTAACATCGTGGAACCGAAAATTTCAGAAATAATGGCACCTGCTAAATAAATAATTCCCATCACTTATTCCTCCTGAGCGAGTGAATTTAACATATCGAATATAATACGTTCCATATGAGCCATTTGTGTGGTATCAGCTTCTTCATACATGATAGTAAACCATAAACCATCACTCATTAAACGTAATTTTAAGATTTCATCAGGATCTCCTTGATCTTGAGCAAAGCGTGCTGACCATTGTTGTACTACTTTTTGCCATAACCGTAAGCTGTTTTTGTCTTCCTGCGAAGATATAAGCACAGCAGTTAATTGAGCGTTCGAGGATTGACGCAAATAATCTAGCGTAGTTAATACATAAGCACGGGTAAATACATAATTCCCAGACAACTTGGAGATATGATGTTCTATACTTTGTTCAAAATCTGCAATAGCCATTTCATTCATTTTTTGAATTAATGTGTCTTTATTATTGAAGTGATATAAGACACCACCTTTAGTGATATTAGCTTTTTTAGCTAAGTAATCCATTGTTAATTTTTGCATACCTTCTTCTTGAATAATTGTAGCTGCATGCTGTAATAATTCTTGTTTTTTATTCATCACGATACCTCATTAATGTTTACTATACTGACCGTTCAGTACAGTAAATTTAACATAGAATAATTAAGTACGCAATTTTACATGTTAAAGGACGATTGAGTTTAAGTTTTGAATGTGTGAAGAAATTTTATATACAAAAAGCCAAGTAAACACTTCTTATATGAGTGCTTACTTGGCTTTTTAAGTGCGTTTTATGTTGTTGATGATGATAGTTCGCGGCACATTTTAGGGATAAGGAAGAGATCGATGATCAGCCATATCCATAAGATAAATAGCAAACCATACCCAATGAAGATAGGTGATGTAACCCAACCAGTAAGGCCTAGTCCTACTTGCCAAATGGCGGTATTAAATTTTCGTCCATAAAACCGATGTGCCCCTAATTGACCAAAAAAGAACCAAAGTATGTATGCGATGATGAGTTTATTACGTTCGACTAAAGTATTCGACTGTGTATCTACTTCTGACATTAAGTGAAATCCTCCTTGATAACTCATAGTATTTATTATATTGACTGTTTTAACACTATAAAACATTAAAATAGGGGCGAGCTAGAAATCACTAGTTGTAGTGTGAATTCCTATGCTCGTCCCTGTAATGATGACTATAGAGCAAAATGTTGCTATAGCAATTGCTCAAGGTCATATATAATGAAATAGAAAGGGTAGAATGTTGTAGTAAAGGGCTCAATTTTTACTACACAAGTTCAAATGTAAATGGCTAGTTTACTTTACTTGTTTGGCTCAAGGTTTGATCGCGAATGCACGCACGGGAAACCCAGGTGCATTTTTGGGTTTGGGGCTAATCGTATAAATGATTGCACCCCTAGTTGGGAGTTGATCTAAGTTAGTTAACAGCTCGATTTGATACGTGTCTTGACCAAGGACATAACGCTCTCCTCTAATATCTCCATATTTAGCGACATCTACAGAAGCGTCTGTATCAAAGGTTTCGTGACCGATGGCTTTAATGTTACGTGTTTCAAAGAGAAACTGTAATGCATCAAGGCCCCAACCTGGTAAATGTAATTGTCCGTCACTATCTTTATTTTCAAACTGTTCGATATTGGGCCAACGTTTAGACCAATCTGTACGTAAGGCGACAAAAGTATGCGGTTCAATTGTGCCATGTACTTGTTCCCATTGTAATATATGGTCTTTGGTAACGATAAAATCTGCATCTTGTGCAACTGCTTCGGAAAAGTCTAAAACAATTAATGGCAATACTAATTCTTTAAGTTCTAATTCTTCCAAGTAACGTTGGTGTGGCACAAAATGGATGGGAGCATCGATATGAGTACCATACTGCGTCACGAGATTCCAACGTTGTACAAAAAAGCCATGATCTTCGATGTTATATAATGTAGAAACTTCGGCTTTTTCAAACTCACTAAAGCGTGGGCTATGCTCATCAAAGGTGTGTGTTAAATCTACCCACTCTCTTTGTTTTAACTGTTCTAGTTGGTCCCATAATGGATATTGTGTCATTGTATCAATGCTCCTTTACTTAATTAAACTGTTGCTGGATCTTTAGATTCACGTAATTTTTCTACTGAATTGACTAATACAGTTAAGGCTTCACGTACTTCATCTTCTTTACGTGTTTTCAATCCACAGTCAGGGTTAACCCAGAATAATGAACGATCGATTTCTTGCAATGCACGGTGGATTGCAGTTGTGATTTCATCTTCTGTTGGAATACGTGGGCTGTGAATATCGTATACGCCTAAACCAATACCTAAATCGTAAGTGATGTCTTCAAAGTCTTTAATTAAATCACCATGACTTCTAGATGTTTCAATAGAAATAACGTCTGCATCTAAATCATGGATGGCATGAATGATTTGT